>Ga0208974_1000509_pt1 | contig 15971 bp, 11 predicted proteins | sample GreLakmeER15MSRF_FD_187699 | JGI IMG/M metagenome (GOLD analysis project Ga0208974, IMG submission 187699) | Freshwater lentic microbial communities from great Laurentian Lakes, MI, USA - Great Lakes metaG ER15MSRF (SPAdes) | ecosystem: Environmental > Aquatic > Freshwater > Lake | place: Great... | reverse complement strand
CAATGGGAAATCATGGGGGGATTCCTCCACACGGATATCGGCGCTCCGATCATCATCGACTACACCGCTCATATCACTGACGTGGCTGAATTTCCCGCGCCATTTATCGAGGCGCTCATCGCTCGCATCGCGTCAAAGATTGCTCTGCCGCTAACTGGCAGTGGTGATCTCGTCGCCGCCATGACGACCGTGGCAATGGAGACCATGCAACGCCCCAGCGTGAAAATTCTGATCGAGAAATCCGCGAAACCCCGCTTGACCACCTCGGCCAACTCGGTCTCGGAAATCTGCCGACAAGCCATCCTCCGGGTGGGAAGTGCCGATGTCTTCAAGCCGTATGGCGAGCCGATGTCCATCGCGACATCGCTATTCGATCAGACTCGCAATGAACTCCTCGCCGACTTCGACTGGCAGTTTGCACGCTCGCAAACAACCTTGGCAGCAGACCCCGCGCCTCCGGCCTTCGGTTACGCCAAGCGATATGCCCTTCCTGCCTCAACTCTCAAGGTGCTTCGCGTCAATGGCGTCGATGAGGATGAAAACTTTGGCCAATGGGAAATCGTTTCCGGGTACATCCACACCAACTTCACTCCGACCATCCAACTGGAATCCACCGCCATCGCGACCGATGCGACCAAGTTCCCGCCGGTATTCACGAACATGCTCACCGTTACCTTGGCCATGAAGCTGTCCCAACTCATGGAATCCCAACCCACCGCAGCGCCTCGCCAATAAATGAAGTCCGAGGAGTTATTCAAGGAACTCCAGTTCCTCGCGGGCAAGACCTCGCTCAAGAGCGCAGTCGAGACCCGCGCCTCCTCGCGTCCATCCGCCACCCTCACCGAAGACGAACTCTGTCGGCAAGCGATCCTACGGGTCGGGACTGCCGAGCAGTTCGGTCCCTCCTCGCAGGCGATGCTCCTCGCGAAATCGCTCTACCCACAGGTGCGCGATGCCATGCTCCTCGCCGGATCGTGGACGTGGGCCATGAAAAGCGGGACCGTCATCGAGACCCTGCCTCGACCAGAGTACAAGTGGAGTTATCGCTACCCGATCCCGTCCGACTGCCTGCGGGTCTTCCGGGTCAACGACTACGACTATTCCACAGGAGATTCCTCATGGGAGGTAGCTGGCAATTTTGTATTGAGCAACGCCGATTCCGGCACGCCTGCGTGGGTCGAGGCCCGATCCTACGAGGTCGGCAATGCCGTCTCTCACAACGGAGTCGTCTACCGCTGCCTCCTTAATGCAACGACCACGGAACCGGGCGTCACCTCTGGGTGGACAATTGCTTGGGATGTCTGGTTAGGCAAGGCCATCACGCTGGAATACGTCCGCAAGGTCACCGATGTCACCCTCTTCGATTCCCTCTTCATCGACCTGCTCACGGCCAATCTCGCTTCCAAGCTTGCCATTCCGCTCACCGGCGATGCCAACAAGGCGCTCCTCCTTGCCAAGGACAGCGATTCCCTTGCCAAAAGCCCAGCCATCCGCCGGGATTCCACCGAGCGTAAGGGTCGAATCAAGCCCGCTTGGATGTCATCCAAACTCGTCTCCTCCCGCAATGGCGGCGATGGCATCGATGCCTCGCAGTCGTCGGGTGGTGGTCCTGCCGGTGGCGTCAGCTACCCCGCTCTTCATGTGACTCTTGGCAGTGTCCGCACCGTGACCGGCGCAGAACTTCCCTTTGTGACAAACACGGGTGCAAACGACACCGCTGTCTTCAACTTCGGTCTCCCGCAGGCAGGCGTCATCGACTCGGCCAAAAACACCCTCTACGGCAACGGGGTCGCCAAGACATTCGCGATCCTCGGCCTCAAGTCCAGCGACCCGAACCACGTCATCGTCTCCATCAACGGAGTCGTACAAGAACCGACCATCGACTACCTCGTCAATCAAGGCGCAGGCACGATCACTTTCTCAACATCCATACCTAACCTAGCCAAGGTCGTCGTCGTCGTTCTCGGTCTCTATTCCGCCTCGCAGCGTGTTCCCGACCTCTACATTCACGCCTTCGCTACCAACACCGCTGCCACATTCAATTTCTACGGCATGCTGCTCAACTCCGATGTCCCTGCAACGGGATCGCCCGCCGCTGTCGCCAAGTGGACCATCACCCGCACGGCAGTGTCGTCCGCAGGATCGATCACCTCCAGCGCCACCGCAACCAACGTGGCTTGGAATAACCGGGAGACATCGACCTACGCATGACAACGATCACCGATGCCAACCTAGCGCAGACACTCGATCTCAGCAATATCGACCTCATCCTGCCCGAAATCGCGCAGTCCATCGTCGAATATCCGACCCGTGCCGACTTCCCAGAGATCGGTCGCTCGGCCCGACTCTACATCGACCTCGCCGAAGCGCAGACCTACCGCTGGCAGGATACCACCTACGTCCTCCTCAATGCCCTCATCGACTGCGGACAATTTTAGTTACCCCCAAAACAACAACACAAACCCAACAAAACCAACACAATAAATCAAATGGCGAATCCAATCATCAAAATCAAACGGGGCAGTGGTCAGCCCGCATCATTGCAACTCTCTGAGTTGGCTTATGATACACTAAACAAGTCACTTTTCATCGGAACGGCAGAAGGCGTTCTCGCGATTGGTGGCGAAAACGTCTTTGCGAAAAAGACTTACGCAGATTCCGCGGTCAGCGCAGAAGCCTCGCTTCGCTCCGCAGCGGACTCGACACTCACCTCCAATTTAAATGCAGAAATTTCGCGTGCAACTGCCGCTGAAGGAGTAGTTTCTGCAAATTTGGCAACTGAAATTACCGATAGAACCTCGGCAGTGTCCTCCGTGACATCCTCGCTGAATTCGGAAATCACCCGCGCCCAAGCCGCTGAAGGCACTCTCACATCGGCAGTGAGTGCAGAGGTTTCGCGTGCGACAGCAGCAGAAGTGGCACTCGGAACTCGCATCGACAATGTGTTGAGCAATGTTGATGGCGCAGCCCTCGACTCCCTCACCGAAGTCGTCGCCGCCTTCCAAGCCGCCGATGGCACTATCAACGGAGCGATCACTAGCCTCGCCGCTAGCGCATCGAGCGCCCTCGCAGCCGAAGTGACACGGGCGACAGGTTCGGAATCGACCCTCACGACTGCCGCAACGGCACTCGCTGGTAGAGTAACGACCGCAGAGTCGGACATCAATACGCTCGAAAGCGACCTCGCCGCAGAGGTAAGCGCCCGCACAAGTGCTGTATCTTCAGAGGCTTCCGCAAGGACTTCTGCCGATTCCGCTCTCGGAGTTCGCATCGACAACGTAGTGACTGCCGCAACTGCCCTTACCTCAAGGGTTACCGCCGCAGAGGCAGACATCCTCTCAGAGGCATCCACCCGTGCATCGGCAGTTTCTGCCGTATCGGCTCGCGTGAGCGCCCTTGAATCGACCATCGACGGAGGCACTTACTAGTCCTTCCACCGCCTCCGGGGTTCGATCCCCCGGAGGCAACCCCATTCCATAATGGCAACCATCATTCCCAAAAAATCCACAATATTAGGTAAAGTCCCGACGACCAGCGATTTAGGTCTCGGAGAGATTTGCCTTAATCACGCTGACGCCATCCTCTATTCCCGCCATCCGGGGACGGGAGCGGTCTACGCCATCGGAGGAGGCAGCGCAGCGGTCGAACGATTCTGGGCCTTCGCCTTGAGCGGCAATACCGTCTACCTCGCCAGTATTTCCACATCCGACTTTCCTTCCACGGGCAGCGTCTATGACGTGGCCCTCTGGGACATAAACAAAACAACAACCAATGACAATGGAGACGTAGTCTCCGAAAGCTCCGCCATCGGAGCTTGGAATAACAAACAAAACCTCACTTACGCATAAACCTATGAACGCATCCACTCCACTCCAAATCGACGGCAAATCCTACCCGAAATTTTCGCTCAACTTGGCCATCACCGGCAAGTACAACGCCGATGGCTCCAGTGACGCCGATGGCTCCAGTGACGCAAATGTCGCCATGCGCCTTGTCCCGACCCGCATTGAAAACGGCGAGGTCATCACCGCTGACCAAGCCGCAATCGGTATCGCGCTTGGCTCACTTGAAGGTGCAGACGAAGCCACCCAGCAAGCCGTGGGCGCGATCCAAGCCGCCTTGCAAACCTACATCGCCGCGAAAGGACTCTAAACCATGGCCACCTACTACGCCCGCAAGGCCGGAAACATCAACGCCGCCGATGTCTGGGCGACCACGCCCAGCGGCACAGCCGCCGCCGTCACATTCGCCAGCGGCGATGTTCTGGTAGCAAACTCATTTGCCATTGCAATCAATGTCGATACCAACCTCGGCGGGGCAGGCCAAGTTCGCAACGACACTCTCGGAGGAGCGACAACAGGCGGGACATTCACACTTTCAAACGGGGTTACGCTTACCGCAAATGTGGTGCAAAATAACCCAACGGGCGGGGCTACGGTTGTTGCATATGCAGGGGCAACACCTAACTCAGCTTCGATTGTGGGCAATGCAAGCTCGGTCAATACTTCGGGGGGTCAAATATCAATTAACCACACTGGAACGGGGACATTAAATTTTACGGGTAACATAACTGGAGATGCGAGATCGGCACCTACTGGCGGGGTACTATCGTTGGCAAGCGCGGGTGGGATAATTAATTTTACGGGCAATGCAACTGGCGGAAGCAATGTGGGTGGTTATGCAATTCAAAACGCCGGTGCCGGAACAATTAATGTTGTCGGCAATTGCTTGGGGGGATCATCTGCCGCAATAGCAAACCAATTGACAGGAACCGTTAATATTGTAGGTCAATCGATAGGTTCAGCAACTGGTGCAGCAGGGGCTGGCGTTGCCAATATTTCAACTGGGACTATCGTTGTCACTCGCGCAATAGGCAATGGCTATGGGCCGGGTTCGTCTGGACTTGCCGCAGCCGTTGGAGTTGCAAATTCCGCACTTGGAGTTGTCAGCGTCGAAGAGCTTGAATACGGGACACTCGGAATGTCTCCGACAAGTGGAGCAGGAATACGTTTAAAAAAACTTACGAGCAACGTAGCAAAATTCAACTACTGCGATACGGTAGGCGCAAAAACTTTAGTGGATGCAACCCAAGGCCAAATGCCAGCGGTCACTGATGTCCGCAACGGTGTGAGCTACGCATCGGGCGCACTCACGGGATCGGCATTTATCCCATTGGCCTCAAGTGTGGCAAGTGGAGTCCCCGTAGGGTCAACCACCGGCACGGCAGTGCTAACGCCAGACGCTGTGTGGAGTCATGCATCCCGCACGATCACGGGTGGTCTTGTCGATACCGCTACAACGCTCACGAATGCGCCAACGGTTCCAAGTGTAGTCCAAATCCGCCAAGAGATGGACAGCAACTCGACCAAACTAGCAAATTTGGATGCCACGGTATCCAGCAGACTTGCAAGCTCGGTCAGCACAAACATCACCGCAATAAAAGCAAAAACAGACCTGCTCAATACCGATAGGCTGGCCCAGTGCGCCACGACGAGCATCGTAGGATCACTCATCGCTCAATCCAACTCATGAGCATGGAGAACCTCAAGACCGCAGCCACCGGCCTCATCGGCAGCGCGACCTCCATCGGCGCTGCGGCGTACTCCCTGCTTCCTCACTTGGAAGCGGGGATGCGCCTCGCCTCGGTCACGGTCGGCCTCGCAGTCGGCCTCGCCACTTTGGTCAAAGTCATCCGCGACCTCCGAAAGTAACACATGCCGAAATTCGATTTTTATCCAAGTTTCAACGCCGGTGAAGTCTCACCCATGGTGGACGCCCGCACGTCCTTGGATAAATATCGCTCGGCCTGCCGGACTCTGGAGAACTTCGTGATCATGCCCTACGGTGGGGCCATCCGCCGACCCGGCACGCAGTACATTGGCACGACGAAAACCTCGGACACGCAGAGTCGTTTGATCGGGTTCAACTTCTCGACCACGACCCGCTTCGTGATCGAGCTTGGCGTGGGCTACCTGCGCGTCTGGAATCCCTCTGGTACATTGCAGACTATTTCCGGCACAGCAACAGAACTCGCCACTCCGTATGCTGTGTTTCCGTTTTTGATAGGTGACCTGCGCGAAATCCAGATCGCCCAAGTCAACGACATCATGTATTTCGCGCACGCGAACTACCCGCCATACAAACTCACTCGCGTGTTGGATACCAACTGGACTTTCGCGGAGGTCAAATTTGAGTACCCACCGCTACTCGATAGCTCGGACAATCAGACAAAGTTGAGTGTAAACGTACCTAATTATATATTCCAGTCTGGAGTCTCATATTTTAAAGACGCCAATCTTTACCCGCCTTATTGGACTGCTTCAGTTGCTTATGCTGTAGGTGATTGGGTATACACAGCAAGCGGGGTATATAAGTGCCACACCGCACACACCTCTGCGGCGACCTTTGACTCTACAAAGTGGACTTTAAGCTCATCTACGAGTTTTATTTTTCGCGTCTTAAAAGATTTTACCGCAACAACCTTTCCTGCCGCTATCGCCGCTGGCAATATCTCGTCACTTCCCTTGGCGACCAATCAAATGGGACCAATGCTCAGCAGCAACCCATTCACTGGGTATATCGGATCGCAGATCGAACTCAAATGGCAGAATTCCAATTTGTACAAGCAGATCGAAATTGTCGGCAACTTTGAAAGTGAAACACTCCTTGTGGACGGGGCATGGGACTTTGAGACCTCCGGCACATGGGGAGCAACGATCCAAATCCTGCGCGTGCCTGCCGAGGTCTTGCAGGCAGGAGTCAGAGCGGGCCTTGCGTACCCAGTTACCACCACGACCATAGAGGTCTATCAACCCAATCACGGTTACGATAGTGGTGACCGGGTGTCATTCAAAGGCGATTACAAGCAGATAAACGCCGCAATTTCTTCGGTTACCACGAACACCTATCGGTACAACATTTCGCCAGCGATTACGCTCACAGCACCTCTCTACCGTGATGTCTTCCCGGAGAATCTCAAGCAAATGGAAATCGTCCGCGAGTACATCGTAGACAATGACAAAAACATCCTCACAAGTGGAACGGAAGATAGTCTCTGCGGACTCAAAATCGTCGTAACCAACGCGCAAAAGATCGCGACCACATGGTCAATGTCAACCCCCTACAAAGTCGGCGACTTCGTCTACGATTCTGGCAAGACCTATTATTGCATGCTGGAGCATAAAGCCGCCAACGATCTGTATGACAATACGAAGTGGAAGGAGATCACCAGTGACGATGAAGTTCCCTTAGGTTCCATTAACACATTAAAAGCGTGGAATACTACGTCAGTTTACGAATATGGCGACTATGTCCTTGATGGTTCTAAAGCTATAAACGTAGGAAGAGGGAGATTGTGGCGGGCGCAACAAGCGGTTCCAAAAAATACAGTGCTGAATGATGTGTCCATTTATTGGGAACGAATTGAGGCAGTTGAATGGACATCAAGTTCGGCTTTTTTAGGAGGCAAGTACGTCCAAGAGTCTGGCACGGATAACTATTTTATGGCACGGTATGACCTACCCGCAGCCGATAAAATTGACACCAACAAATTCACCACGCAACAGGTTCCCAATGCCCGACTCGATAGCGCAACCAATATCATCGGCGGGGTCGCTACCATAACAGATGTCAGCACTATCAACGTAGACAAGTGGCTCGGACCTCTCGCTGCCACTGGCACAAAGACGAAGTTCTGGCAGTATGGGGCATTCAATGCAACCAGTGGTTACCCACGCTCGGTGTGCCTGCATGAGCAACGTCTCTGCTTCGGTGGGACCAAGGCGCAGCCGAACACGATTTGGTGCAGTGCCATTGGCGACTTTGAAAACTTTGAACTCGGAGTCAATGCCAGCGATGCCGTGCAATTCACGCTCGCGGCATCGGAGGGGAACCGCATCAACTGGATGTTCTCCCAATCTGAAATGCTCGTCGGGACATCCGGTGACGAGTGGACTATCGGCGCAGCGGATTCCGCCTCGGCGCTCTCGGCCACGAACGTCCAGACCCGCAGGCAGGCCAGCTACGGGAGCAAGTACATGCGAGCCGCGATGGTCAACGATGTCCTGCTCTTCGTCCAACGCAACGGACGCAAGGTGCGCGAACTCGTCTACGAATTAAATAAGGACGGTTGGGTCGCTCCCGATCTGACACTCCTAGCCGAACACATCACGGTCGGCGAGATCGTCGAGGTCGCGTACCAACAACAACCGGACGCCATCCTCTGGTGCGTACGCGGAGACGGCACGCTCATCGGCATGACCTACGAGCGAGACCAGAAGGTCGTGGGCTGGCATCGGCACACCATCGCCGACAATGCTGATGTCGAGTCGGTCGCCACCATCTACGGCAACGGCACAGAGGACGAGGTCTGGATGGTCGTCAAGCGCACCGTGGCTGGCTCAACCTACCGCACCATTGAGCGATTCCCGCTCCTGTGGAGAACCGCTTTCGACGACCAAACAACCACCTCATACCGCTACCTCGACGGGCATGTGGCATTTGATGCTGGTGCGTTGGTAACTCCTCCCGGTCCGTTTCCTGCCGGAACAACAGGCACACCCTACAGAACGATTTATGACCTTGCTCATTTAGAAGGTAAAGTGGTCACCGTTGTGCAAGGGTCCAGTGTCACAACGAGATTGGTCGTCCTTGGAAGAATTGATGTCACATCGACCGCCGCAGGCTATGTCGGCCTGCCCTACACCAGCACGCTCACTCCCATGAAGCTCGACATGGACTTGGAAGACGGGTCATCGCAAGGCCGCAAGAAGCGCATCCACAAGGTCGTCGTCCGCACGCTCAAAAGCCAAGGCGGCGAAGTGCGGGTCAATGCCGGGCAGTGGTACGACCTCGCCAGCACCCTCACCACGGGAGATCAAAAAATCTTGACGGCAGGCACGTTTGGATTCGACGCCGATGTTTCTGTCCAGCAAAGTGACCCCTATCCAATGTGTATTCTCGCCATCGAACCTGTCTGGGACACCTACGGAAATGAATAGCATTCACATGAGACCCTACCTCGATTCCGACTATGAGATGCTCTCGCAGTGGCGAGTCGCTCACGGCAAGGACATCGTCCCAGAAATCGTTCTGCCAAAGTGCGGAGTGATATGCGAGATCAACGGGCAACCGACCGCCTCTCTCTTTCTCCACATGAGCAATTCCAATGGAATGTGCATGGTCGAGCATGCGGTATCTGCTCCTAGTCTCTCCATCAAGCTCGCTCGCGAGGCATTTGGGCATTGCATGTCCTGCCTCAAAAAGATCGCACACGACCTCGGCTACCACACGATGGCAGCATATGCCCATCCCGCGATGGTGCGTCTGGTCAAGCGCCACGGGTTTCGTGCCGGTCAAAAAAATCTCGTCCAAATGTTTGCTCCAACACAGGAGGTCCACAATGGCTGAACCCGGCACTTGGTTCATGGGTATTGCTGCCATTGCCGCAGTCGCTTCCGCAGGCGTCTCGATCTATTCAGCGAACGAGCAAAGCCAAGCGCAAGCCGCAATGGCCGAGTACAACCGCATGGCTGCGGAGCAGAATGCCTCATGGCAGCGCCTCGCCGGGGAACGTGCCGCGCAGGCCGAACAATTTAACGCTCAGATAGCCGGATTCAACGCAGACGCGCAGGGTCAGCAGGCCCAGATGAACCGGCAGATGCTCGGTCAGCAAAGCGATCAACTGCGAGCGCAGGCGACCGCGCAAGACGCGCAAGCCCGCGACCAAGCAGGCCGCATCCGCGCCGAGAAGGATCGCATCCTCGGTCTCCAACGCAGTCAGTTCGCCGCAGGCGGCGTCACCCCGGAAGGCTCGCCTCTTGCTGTTTTGGCTGATACCGCCAACCTCTACGAAATGCAGGTCAACGACACGAAACTCCTCGCCAATCTGGAGACCAACAAGAAACGCCGCGAGGCCGGACTCAACGACATCATCGGCGACTTCAATTTCAACGCAGATACCTTTGCCTCGGTAATGAGTTCCAAGTCCGCGAAGTTGAGCTTGGACGATGCGAAGTTCGCCGAGGAGGCCGCAGGCGCAGGCTACCGCATCAATCTTCGCCAAGCCGACATCGAGCAACGCGCAGGCATGTCCCAATCTCGTGGCACTCTGATGGCAGGCTACGGATCAGCACTCAGCAACATCTCCCAAGCCGGGTACTACGGATCGCAGGCCGCAGGCGGGTATTCGTCCGGTGGTGGAAGCGGCAAAGGTAAAGACACATCAACAGGGAAAGCGTTTAAATAACCATGCCAGCCATACGACTCGCCGATATTCCAAATGCAGGCCCGCAAGGTGTCGCTCCCGACAGCGGCATCATCGCGCCTCGCGTAGCCCAACTCGGCGGTTCCGCAGCCCTTGACCCCAACGCCATGCGCGGGGTCGCCAAGGACATGCAGTTGGAGAAGTACAACCTCAACGCATTTGCGGGCGAGGCCATCGGCATGGGCAAGATCGGAGACGCCATGGGCGATGTGGCTACCCTCGGCATCCGCTTCGCGACCAAGATGGCCGATGCGAAGGAAAACGATGACGAAACTCGCGCAGATACCCTCATGCGGATCGCCCTTGAGAAGCAGGCTAATGACCAAGACATGACTCCTGTCGAGAAATGGCAAGAGAAGTGGGCATCGAATGTCGCTGATACCAGAAAAAAAATCTCCGAGATTGGAATGTCCAAAAACACATTCGCTAAACTCTCCCCAGCAATGGACAGATGGGCTGAGTTATCTAAAGTCAAAATCGAAGGACAAGCTAACCAGAAGCGTATCGAAGGATACCGCATGAACACCAAGGCCAATGCCTTAATAAAGATGGCCAGCGATGACTATGAAGGCGCATTGACCGCCATTGACGAAGGGGTCAAGAAAGGCGTGTTTTCTGAAGAGCAAGGTAAACTTGAAAAAGCCATGATGGAGGACGATATCATCCGCAAGGCCGAGCTAAAGCAACGCGAGAATATCACGTCCGAAATCCTTACTGATCCACGCCGCGCCAAGGAAATCCTCACGAAGGCCAAGACTGGCGAGCAAACGGAATTTGGCAAACTCGATCCGAGCCGAGTCAAGCTCCACCTCTACGAGGCCGACCGCCAAATCCGAGTCACAGATTCTGATAACTGGAATTCACTGGTAGAACGAATTCAGAACGGAGATATCGCCAGTAAAGAAGACCTCAAGAAAGAGGCAGAAGGAAAGCAGATCGATCCGGGCAAATACAAGCGCCTCGAAAGCGCCATCGCCGCAACCATCCAATTCGATCCCAAGGTCGCAGGCGATTTGAAAGCCAAGGTCGCAGCGTTCGATTTCAGCGCCGACAAGAACGATGAAAAATTCTACGCACTTAACGCAGAGATAGCTTCAAAGCTTCCCAAGGAGCATGCTCAGTTGCTCGGAGGGGAACTGAATTCCTCATGGAAGAAAGCCTTTGATGGAACACCAAAATCCCCACGCGAGGTTTACCGGTCTGATGTCATCCAAGGCATCAAGCGCATCGGCGACAGTGGTCTGCTCGGAGAAACCGGATTGGACAAGGACGGCAAGATCGAAGATTTATCCAAGAACAACACCTACAACGCCAGAGTCTATTCGGTGATGCAAGGTATGGACCATTGGTTTGATGATAGAGCGAATAAAGACAAGACCCCGGCGGATGCCCAACAGCACCGAGATAGCCTTATCGAACCGCTACTCAAAGGGAAGGCGCTTGAATTATTCAAAGGGAAGACGCCCACATTGGTACTGCCAAGCACGCCATTCCAGACAGGAATGATGGGTGGGGTGAATAAATCAGACTTTGCGAAACCTACGCCAACTCCACCTCCCGCCAAAGAGGCAATCGATAGAGCAAAAGCGATGAAACCCGAAGGCAAAGTGACGTACTACAATTTCCCCGGCGATGCCTATTCGGATTCTAATTCGCGTGCCAGAATCGGGGCATGGGATAATAAGCTCACCGAAAACTCGCTTGCTATCTCGCCCGATATCGAAAGCAAATTCAAAGCCGCAGGAATTGGAAAGGGCGACCCCGTGGAACTCACTCTTGCGGATGGGTCCACCGTCATTCGCAACTGGGATGACCGCACCATGCAGGACAAGCAAGCCATCAGCAAATATGGCAAACCTCTCACTGGTCGCTTCGACTTCCATTCTCCGGGAGGAAAACAAAAGAACGATGGCATGGCTGTCCTGTCCTTCCGCAAAGCCCCCAACGCTTAATTTTTCATGGCAACACTCATCGACGACGCAACAGCAACCGAATACTTCAACGGAATCGAAAATGCCCCAGAGGATAAGCGCCAACAAATGGCAGATGATCTATTGGCATGGGGGAACGCAAAGCAAGAGCAGGAGTACAATGACGCCGACAAGCACTTCTCCAAACTCTTCACCGACCAAGCTTATTTCGAGCAGGAGAAAGCAGCCAATGTCGCCGTTCAAGAATCCATCGACCCAGACCAAACGGCAAAAAGCGCAGCCATCGGCGCTTGGTTGGAACACCGCACCGGAAGACCTGTGGACACCATGTCCTACCAAGTCGAGCGAGACGCCTTCGCCATGGCGAACTACGGACAGAAAAACCTCGATGACGCGCAGTTTTTCGATTTCGTCAGTGGAGAATACGAGACGCAGCAAAAGAAGACTGAGGCGCTCAATGACCTCCACATGCAGTCGGTCGGCAAGGCGATCAATGACTCTCAGCTAGGTCAGAATCGCCCCTTCGTTGACGGCATGACCGATGTCTTCAACCAGTGGCAGCAAAAGTATCCAGAGCTTGTGGACGGCACGAATGACGCCGCCTTCCTCTCGCAGGGATACAAGCTCTACTACGACACGATCAACGACCTCGACTCCGTGCGCCCGCAGGCCGCGCAGACGCTCACCACGCTGGAGAAGTTCACCAAGGGCGAGTCTGATCCAGAGTCGCTACAAACGCTCTCCAATACGCTCATCGGCGCGACTCCCGAAGAACGTCAGAAAATCTACAAGTATGTGACCCTTGCCGCAGAGGCAGGCCAAATCGACCGCGCCGGGCTAGATCAGTTCGCCCTCAACATGGGGCAAGCCTTCACCCGTGGGTTCGACTTCGTCCCGCAGGGTTCGCTCCAGATGCAGGAGGCTGGCGTCAACAACTGGTTGGAGTCCATTCGCAACGGAACGCAAATCTGGGTTCCTGCCGATGGCAACCTCTCCAAAGCTGAAGTCGGCAACGCTCCCGCAGGAGTCGAGTCCGATGCGTGGCGGCAGGCTACCCTCCCAGAGACAGAGAAACTCATCCAGAGTGGGCATGACGTGCGTGAAGGATTCAAGGTCGTTCGCGAACTCCGCAATGTCGCCAAGACTGGCGTCGATCCGATCCGCCCCGTGCTGGAGGAGAACTCCTTCTGGGGAACTGCCGAGCGTGGCGCATACGGTCTGGCCGGAAGCATCGCTCCCATGGCGGCGACTGCCGTGAATCCGTTCCTCGGCGCTCTCGCCTACCAAGCAACCGAGTACGACCGCATCATGCTGGAGAACCCGGACATCAACCCGCAGTTCGCCCAAGGTCTCGCGCTAGTCGAAGGTGTCGCAAACGCTGCAACAGACCGACTCGAAATCGCTAACATCTCCGGGCGACTCCCGATGTTCGGGCGATACCTCGACAAGATCGCCAGCGATGGAGTCCGCCGCACCGCCAAGATCGGTGGGGCCATCGCCTTTGAGAACCTCCAAGAGGCAGGGCAAGATTTGATCGCGCCCCTGCTAGAGGCTCCCATCGCCGCGCTACGTGACGACATGCCCGACCAAGACTTCGGCAAGCTCATTAGCGACTGGGCAGGCCAACGTCCAGAGACCTTCTTTGCCACCCTCCCACTCGCACTCATCGGTGGCGGTGTCGCCTCCTTCCGCGATATCAAGCACCCGTCTGCCGAACTCAACGCGACCAAGCTCCGCATGGCGGGATTCAGCCCAGAGCAAACCACCTTCATCCAGCGAGCCGAGAACCCCGAAGAATACGATACTCGCATACAGATGGAGTTTCCGAACCGCACTCCAGAGAATATCCAAGCTGGCGAGGAACTCATCCAGCAATCGATTTCGGAGGCACAAACCCCGCCAGAGAATAGCGCCAAGCTGGAAGAGACCGTGGCCAAGGACGGCACTCGCATGTGGACCGTCACCACGCCGGACGGCAAGGAACTCCTCACTACCAAAGACCAGCAAGCGGCACTGGACGCAATCGCCCAGCACGGACACGCGCAGATTCTCAATAAGCAGTTCGAGACGCAATACGAACCAGAAGAACTCCGGCAGATGATCACTGACCTGTCCACCCAATGGACATCGGAGAAACCCGGCAATACGCTCGCCATGGAATCCGAAGGCATGAACGCCCAGCAAGAGCTTGAGCAACTCCAAGCCGCAGGCAACGCATCGCAGATTCAAGAACTCCACAACCGGATCGCGAATTCCCCGATGAAGGACACGCCTTACGAGCAGATCAACATCCTCGGCAAAGCCAGCGTGGACGATGTCGCGGAGATGGTTTTCGGGTCACTCATCACGATTAACCCCAACACCCGCCCGGAGAACCTCCGCGAGGAAATCCACCACATCGGCGTCAAGGTTGCGATCAAGAATGGCAGCGTCACACTCGACACCTTGCGCGGGTGGCTCGACGCGACCGAAAAAGCCCTGCCGGGAACCTTTCAGAACCTTGTCCGAGATTCGGAAGGTGACATCGTCGAATCGCTTTCCCAAGTCCAAGCTGCTTACGAGAACGGCAAAATCAACGCCGACGAAGAAACCAAGCTTCCTCCTTCGTTCATTGGTTACATCAAAAACATGATGCGAACTTTCGCCGAGGTCATGCGCCGAGCAGTCGCCCTGCGCGGAGCCTTCAAGGACGGCGCTCTCCCAGCGGAATACGAGACCTTCCTCGCCGACTCGGTCGGCCTCAACCAGCAGTCGCGTGTCGATACCGCACGCGAGCGGGTTGCCAGTGATGTTTTGACTGATACCGATGGCAAGGTGGTTTTCTCACGCGCCCAAGCGCAGACCAACGCAGGCGAAATCCGCGCCAGCAACGCCACGATCACCGGCCCGGCGAACTACAGCATTGCCGCACACCACGGCACGCCGCATAAGGTGGACAAGTTCAGCACCGCAAAGATCGGCACAGGCGAAGGAGCGCAGGCTTACGGCTGGGGGCTTTATTTCGCGGAGAATAAAGGGATAGCACAAAAATACAGAGATGATCTAACACCCGATCCAGTTGCAAAAATCAATAAACATCTATCTTTGATAGGATTGGGAGGTCATTCTGCGTCTTCAAAATTAGCAGAAAAATTAGTTGGTAATGGGGGGGACTTGTCTTTGGCATCATCCGAATTTCGGAAAGAAGGCAATAAGCAAATAGCCGATCTTATTGATAATAAAATAAAAGAAGGACGCAAATCGCTTAATGTAAATAAAGGCAACCTCTACACCGTCGATCTCGATGTCGAACCGGAAGACTTACTCGACTGGGACAAGCCACTAAGTGAGCAGGGCGAAAAAGTGAAGGGTGCGTTTAATTTAAAAATATGGAATGAGGACAGGTTCAAAATTACCGATCTTGATGGAATTGATAACATTTTATCTAAAGACGCAACATTAGGAGAGGCATATCAACTGATGGGAGAGCCTAAAGATGTGTCATTACATCTCCTCGCCGCAGGCATCCCCGGCATCCGCTACCTCGACGGCGGCAGTAGACTCAACCCGAATACGATGGAAGAAGCGCGGGCGCGGGTCCGCATCGCCAAACGAGATGCGGAGAACTCACCTCAAAACGCTACCTATCAAAAAATATTGAAAGACGAGGAGCAACGACTTGCCGACCTTGAGCAAGAGCAGCAGCGCAATACCTACAACTATGTCGCCTTCGACGAGAACCTCATCAAGATCACCGAGGAGAACGGCAACCGCATCGCCGCAGCGCAAGCTCTCGC
>Ga0208974_1000508_pt1 | contig 16019 bp, 15 predicted proteins | sample GreLakmeER15MSRF_FD_187699 | JGI IMG/M metagenome (GOLD analysis project Ga0208974, IMG submission 187699) | Freshwater lentic microbial communities from great Laurentian Lakes, MI, USA - Great Lakes metaG ER15MSRF (SPAdes) | ecosystem: Environmental > Aquatic > Freshwater > Lake | place: Great... | reverse complement strand
TCCTACTTCTTGCTTCAAAATCTAATAAGAAATTTATAAAAAATAATGTAGAGAAAATAGAAGGTTATAGAAAACTTCAAGAGCAATTTTTAGAGGTTGAAGGAGTAGTAAGTTCAAGAAAATTATATGGGAAATCTAAATTGCCTTATAGAAATCTCCAAAATTGTATAGATGAAAAAGATGAATACATAAAAATTCTTAAAAAGAATAGAGAATATTTGGGAAAAAAATATGCGTTAGAAGTTCTTTCTGAAAGATTAAATGATGATGTAGGACATCTAATTCTTGATTTTGTAGAAGGCAAGAATTCTCATAGAAAAAAGACCCATTTGGGAAAACCGCCTAAATAGTTAGTTAAGGAAATAATGTTTTTTTGTATTTCTAATATTCATAAGTATATATTTTTTTGAATGTTCCGTTCCTTTATAAAAGAACATGGTAATACTACTATGCCCTTTTGTAAAATGCCCTTTTACAAAAAACAACTATTTCACTTTTTATTTATTTTGAATGTTCGAGGTCAATAGTTAAAATAATGTTTTTATTGTTTTCCGTTTAAACACTAAAAATATTATATATGTATAACAATAAAAGATGCCGAGGGCGACTTTACCTGCTTTTCTTAAAAATGCGATGACGTTAGAGGTAATGATTACATCACATACCGAAGATGGACTTTGGGAACATATTAAAAATTTATATAAGTTTTTTGAAGACCATAAAGATGCTTACAAATCTGCGTTAAGTCAAAGTCAAGATTACTATTTTAGTGATGAAAACATTTATGCGAAATATACTGACAAGAAAAAACTTAAAAGACGCATATTTGATTTCTATGAAGTAATAGGTTCAGGACAAGTTGAAAATTATGGAAAATGTATTGGTTTTTATGCTGATTTATTACTATTTAATCGTGCTTTCAAATGGGACGAAGATGTTGAAAAACAAGAAAAATATTGGGAAATGGTTAATGAATATGAACCTTGGTCTGCTTTTATGCGAATAACGGAAGAAGACATTAAAAAATTAGAAGAATCGCATTATTGGAAAAGAGTTCAGGAAATTGAAGAAGCAACTAAAAAATGGGAAGATGAAAATGCCGAATTAGTAGACCATCAAAAAAATCATTTTTCAAAATCAAGATGGGATGAAGTTTTGGAAAGAGACAAAGCAAGAAAGAATACGGACGAACAAGATTTTTATTTGGTAAGAAATTGGAAGATTATGCCTTCAAATTGTTGCTTTTGTGATGAAGAAAATAAGAAAGCAGAAGAGAAAAAGAGAAAAGAACAAGAATGGATTGCTCTACAAGAAAATGTTGTTGAAGTAAAGCAAGACCTTAAAAGCGTTAAAAATGATGTTGGGGAAATTAAAGCAGATGTTAAGGAAATTAAGGAACAACTTAAAAAGATGGAAAATAAACCAGCAATAGAACATTATTGCGAAGAATGTAAGTATAAGACAACAAGTAGCGGAAATTGGGATTACCATATAAATTATGATGTAGAGCATAAAAGAAAACTAAAATTAAAAATGTGGTATTGTAAAGAGTGTGAAGTTCAATCAAGAACTCAACTTGAATATGAAAATCATTTGGGAACTTCAAAGCATAAAAATAAGGTAGAAGGAAATGTTGAATTCGTATGTGAAAAATGCGATTATAAAACTCTATTAAGACAACATTGGAATCAACATTGCTCGACTAAAAAGCATAAAGAATTAAACCCTTAATAATAATAAATGGGAGACAAAGAAGAAGATGACCGAGTAATTCGTTGGTCTAATCAATTAGAAACTATTATAGCACAAGAAGGTGAAAAATGCCGTGGTCTTGCTTGGATTCATCAACACGCAGAATCCATAGCGTCTTATAAAAATAATTATATTCAAATTCCTTCTATTGTGCTGTCAACTTTAACTGGTGCTACAAGTATTTCGTCAAATGCTTTATTCGGTGAAGATTTAGGTCCAACGGCATCAAAAGTTCTTGGATTTGTTAGTATTGGTATAGGCATTCTTAATACTTTGGGAAATTATTTTGCGTTTGCTCGTAAAAGTGAAGCACATCATATTGCTTACCTACATTATTCTAAACTTTTCTCGTGGATTAGTGTAGAATTAGCATTACCTCGTGAAGAAAGAATGAGTGCCGAAGAAATGCTTAAATCGTTAAGAAGGGACATGGAAAGATTAGCAGAGACAACACCATTACCACCTGACAATTTATTAAAAGAATTTGCTATGAAGTTCAAAAGTGAAGATGTGTCTAAACCTGCCGAGACAAATGGACTTTCTAAAATCCAAATTTATAGACCTGAAATAGCAACTCCAGTTCAACTTAAAATTAATATTCCAGAAAGTCCAAAACTTCCTGCTTAAAATCCGTGTAATACATAAATGCTACAATTAAAAACTTTTAAGAATGGTATTAGGGCATACCTTAACGGAGTTCCATTAAGTCGTAAACCTGTGCGATTAGAAAGGGCAGTCCAACAAAGAAATGCTATTCTTAAAGGTGGTTCGGCAGATGAAATTAAAAGTTATTCATTAAGCGATTCTGACATTAAACAAATTATTCCAACTTTGAAAATTATGTCTTACCCTCAACTATTACAACATAATCATATTGATGATGTATTAGATGAAAAAGGTAGATTAATGCTTCTTTATTTAACGGAAGATGAAAACACAGGACACTGGGTTTGTCTACTTAAAAGAGGTAATAAAATAGAATTTTTTGACCCTTATGGGAATTATAAACCTGACGAACAACAAGAATGGTTGTCTGATGACAAATTAGAACAATTCGGTCAAGACACTAATCATTTAACTAAATTATTAGGTAGTTCAGGGTATAAGGTCGTATATAGTAAAGCACCTTTTCAAGAAGACAAAAAAGACATAAATACGTGTGGGAGACATTGTGCCACTCGATTATATTTTAAGCATTTGTCTCTACCTCAATATACGCAAATGGTTAAGGATTCTGGAATGAGTCCAGATGATTTTGTAAGTGCCTTTACCTTTAATATGATGCGAAAGTAATTATAATAAAAATTACTTACTTAATAATAAATGCTGAATCTTGGGACTAACGTTATTCGTAAAGGTAATTCTATTGCTGACCCTGATTACCTATATTACAACGCTTCCATCATCAATAACTCTACGGCAACAACACAAACTGCTGATGACCCTGTGATTGAATATAATGACACTCGTGGTTCTTCATTAATGACTGATTCGAGTGAATATTTGGTTTCCGTTGAAAATTTTAAAATTGATGGCGCAGGTAAAAATTTACCTATTTTTATTCCTGAAATTCAATTTCCAGTGGGAAATATTAATAACACAATTTATAGTTTTACTTTTACGATTAAATTAACGGATTCTTCTTCCACTGTCCATTATTACCAATCAACTCGCTTTCTTCAATGGGAACCTGAAAATAAAGAATCTTGGACACCAGTTCCTACAACTACAACAACTCCTCAACCTTCAACTTATTATTATTGCTACAATATTGATTGGTTTTTACAAATGCTTAATAATGCTGTTGGAATGGCGTGGTTAGATTGTAAATACGCTGCTCTTAAAGATGGAGTATTAATGGGAACTAAACCACCTTTGTTTATGTATTTGGGTGAGGAAAAGAGATTTCAATTCTTAGCAGACACTTTTTCCCTTTGGGGTGATTCTGACGACCCTATTGGTGCTGATTTAAGTGCTATGAATACTATTGAAGGAACTCTCCCTACATTTAATGGTTCTATGTCAGCGTATAGTCCATTTGGAAAACCAAAAGTAGCGGATGGTGACGAATATAATGTAAGTGAATATGCTATTTATGGTATGAATTCAAATCTCGCTCAATTAATTGCTAATTTACCTTCTAAATATTTTGGTAGTAATACTACTCAAATTTCTGGTAGTGGACAACGCTTTTTAAGTCCTATTGGGACAGAGTCAATTGCTACTACTTACACTGCGAGAACAACTTCTGTAATTTACCACCCTGAAGTTCAAATTCTACCAGTTCCTGAACCTAATGGCTCTGCTCTTCCTAATGTTGAAGAACCTTACCAGCTTGCTTCATTATGGGGTGGTGGACAATATGATTTCCCTTATGTTTTTACAGCACCAACTACATTAACATTCACAAATGACCTTCCACAATATTTTAGAATTAAGGAAACCATGTCTTCTATTGGAACTATGTGGTCTCCTATTGCTTCTATTGTTATTACTACAACCCACATTCCAGTAAGAAATGAATATAACGTCAGCACAATCCCTTATGGTTCAGCAAGTATAGGGACAACTTCCGCTACAACAGAAGCATTCCAAAAAGTTTTAATCGAGACCTCCGCAGAAGAATTAGACACGGAGTCATTTAGGGGACTAATTCACTACTTACCTACTACCCCTACTTATACATCATTGGGACACGACCGAGATGGAATTACTAATGTTGATTTAAGAGTTTATTGGCGTCATCGTCTAACGAATGCTTTAGTTCCTATGACTCTTCCCAACCAAGGTTCTGTAAGTGTTCGTCTTCTTTTTACACGCCGAGATGTCACTTAAAAATTTTATGCGTCGTGATTTATTTTGAAAAAAAACCTTTGTTATAAATAAAATGTCGTCTACGGAAGTTTCTAAAGTAGCGGTTGTAGACCCTCGTATTGTCCAAAATCAACCTTCTTATGCGGTTGAAAAAGGTGCTTTGTCCCTAACGTCTACTAAATATTCAGCAATCGCAAATTCTATTTCTTCTCAGACCTATAACGTCCAAGTTCCCTCTGAAAATGTTTTCGTAGACCGAGCAGTTGATTGGACGCAACGTGTATATGCTGTAATTACTCTTACGATGTCAGCTGCTGCTACACAGAACGTCCCCATTCTAATTCCTGGAGTAAATATGTCCCTTGCTCCTTTCCCTTCTCACCAATGTGTTAATACCATGTCCGCAACAATTAACGATTCTACCGTGACCCTTAACACTGCTGACGTTCTCCCCCAAATTCTTCGTCTTTCTGACATGGCTGCTTCTCGTAAGCAACGCACTTGCCCTACTCAACTTGACAAACTTTACGCCGTTCCTGAGACGGTAGGTTTTAGAAGTTCTACTGCTACTTATTTACTAACTCCTCAGTCCGTTCTTTCTTCTTCCAGTGGTGGTTATGGTGAATCCGCAGGTGCTACTGAAGATGTAGCATGTGGTTCTTGGCCTGATTTCCGCTTTGAAGCTCATACGGTAGGAAATCCTTATTCCCTTGTTGTTGCTAATTATGAAGGTCTTCCTTGCCCGCAAGGTGCTAATGACTTTGCTTTTTCAATTAATTGCTCTTGGTTAACTACTGAAAAACTTGTGCTACCTCCTTTCATTTTCGGCGATGAATATGAACTTTCTACTGGTCTATTTGGTGTTCAAAACATTCAACTCACCGTAAACATGGCAACTTCCCCTGCTCGTGCTTTCCGTTTTTCTCCTACCGATGTTCTTGGTGCTACGTATGCTGTTGCTCCTACCGTGGCTTATAATACAACTCTCGCAAGTCCTTTTAGTGAACCTCAACTCGCAGTCCAATTCCTAACTCCTCCTATTGAAGTTGACCTACCTGCCAAGTCAGTAGTTCCTTGGATGGAATTTCCTCGCTATATTTCCCCTACTTTTACTGCTGCGAGTGGAGATGCTCGTGTTCCTGTGCCAACTGCTTGTCAATCTCAAACTATTACTCTCCCTTCCATTCCTGACCTACTATTGATTTATGTAAAACCTCAGTCATATGCTTCATCAACGGTAGGCGATTGGGTATTGCCTTTTGAACAAATTTCTGTCAACTTTGACAACTTTTCAGGTCTCCTTGCCTCTCACACCCAGCAACAACTCTACAAGATGTCTTGGCGTAATGGTGTTGACATGGACTGGGCAACTTGGAGTGGTGCTGCGTGGTCAGGACTTGGTAAGAAACTTGCGACGGTAGGTGGTCCTCTTGTGCTTCGTCCTGGACGCGATTTCCCTCTACAAAGCGGACAGGCACCTGGACTCGTAGGCAACTTCACCTTCCAATTTTCTGGACGTGTTGTAAATACTACTGGCAGTGCCCAAAACAACGTAAGCATCTTTGTAGTAGCGGTAAATAGTGGCTACTTCGAGACCATCAAAGGTTCTTCTCGCATCATCAAAGGTATTCTCACGGAAACGGACATTCTTGGTGCTTCCCAAGTTGCTGGTCCTTCTGGTCTTGGTCGTTTTGTAGGTTCTGCTAAACATGTAGGGAAGATGAGTATGGCAAAAAAGCATAGTCCTATGTCATCTTGGTGCTAAATATTTAATTAAAGAATTTTAAACAGCAAATAATAATATAAAAAACTGGGATTAGTTAATCTCAATTTTTTGTATTTTTTCTTTAAGAACCACAAGCAATAAATAGGGTGTCACCTCGTTGTTCCATACATTCAATAAAAATATGATTACACCACTTCTTTTGAAGGCAATAATTTTCAATACTTTTCCACAAATCTAACCAAGTAGAACCTATTAGAAGGGTTTTTTGACAAGGTTTAAAATCTTCACGAAGAGAACCATAGCATTGTTCTTCTTCACAACAACCAGCATTAATATATTTCGCAGTAAAGTTATGAGGTTGGGTAAAATCTCTTACTGGTTCCGCATAATCATCATAAGACCAACTTGTTCTTTCAATACCATTTTCTTCGGCAATTTTACTAAGAGCATTAAGGTGATTTTCAACTTCTTCGCTATTTCCGTAGGGCATTTCTTCTATACTTATATATAACCAGCGTTGTTTAAATGGTTTTATATAATTAGCATAGTTAAATAGTGAATAGTTTGTTTTTTGTAAAAGTTCTTTTGTAAAAGTCCTTCTATAAAAACGGATGTTCCTAACTGGAGGAACAGAACATTCAAAATTTTATAAAGTTGTTAAAAATACAAATACAAAAAAACACTATTTCACTAACTAACTATTTTAAGTTTAAACATTCCTGCTTTATATAATACAAATGAGTGTTAATGATGAAATTGAGGATTATTTCTTTATGTTTTTAATGACCTTACCTTATGCTGAAAGAAAAGAAATATGGAATGGTAATGATTGTATGAATGCTTTAACTTGTGATGCCGAAGAAGATTTGAAAGAAGAAGCATGGAAATTAATTAAATACTCACTCAACTATTCTTCAATCGTAGAACGATTAAAAGAGCAGATGAAGGAAGAGCATGAAGAGGAACAAGAAGATGAAGAAGAGGAAGACCAAAATTTAAGTATAGATGAACTCAGTTCGCAGGAAGAATAGGTGCTTCAATTTCAACTTTAACTTCTTGCTTTTTGTCCTTTCGACGCTGACGTCTTTTTTCGTTAATACTCTCCTTATTCTTCTCATAATATTTTTTTACTGCCTTTTGGACGTTCTCGTAATGCTTCTCGGCAGCGGTTTTCTCCATTTAATATTATATAATGCCTTGCGTGTAAATGGTTTTATATATTATTCAAAGACAACCCCTTCACAATCCATAGCGTCTAAAACTTTACTCATATTTTTTTTTGATGCTGGAATACCACATCCTTTCAAATATTTTTTAGCAAATTTTAGTTTATTTCCACCACAGGAAGAACCTTTTTCACAAGAAGAACAACAACTTTTTCCACCATTAAAATTTTTTAGATTGTGTGCTTCTAATCCAAGAATAGCAGAAGGAATTGGTGAAAAAGAAGTTAATACATCAACCCATTTACCATATTTAGAATCTCGGTGTTCGCTATTTCTGTCCCACCAACCCATAATTCTATATAAAGGGTCATTTCCATAATAAATTCTTCTATTCGGTAATCCTCTATTAACGTCAGAATATTCAATAGCAGGATTATACGAAGTTGCTTCTTGAATTAATCCTCTTCTAATAAGATTGTCAATAATAGCACCACCAAGAGAATGACCTACAGCATAATAAGTATAATATTCAAGAGGGTAATCTTTTTGAAATGCTCTTAATTCTGCTTCATCTCTTTGGTATAATTCGGTTGTGCTGAGTAGGTCAAATGGTATAGTATACCAAGTCCCAACATCTTCGGTTGTTTTTGTCCCTCTAACACCAACAATTACATCATTACCTTTCATATAAAATTTCATAGTTGGAGTCCATCTTACTAATTCCCAACCATCAACATTTTGTAGAGGGTCCGTCAATTTATAGGATTGTTTTGCTATAATTTGAAGAACTTTTAATTCATCAGGCATAGGCATTTATAATTTAATGAGAAATTTTAACTAATATTTACGACCACGTCTCCTACCTTCACCATCTCTTGTAGGCATCGGCGGTAATCCTAATGAACCTAATGCCTCTTCTACTGATGCGGATGTAGGACTTAATACGGCACGTGGATTTCCAGTTGAACCTGTTGCGGTGCTTGATGCTTCACCCCTCTTTAAAAAATCAAGAAGAGAGGATTGTCCAGGAGGTCTAAGTTGTGCTTGTTCGACAAGTGTAGGTCTTCCGCGTGGGAGACGAGAAGAAGGAAATTGTGAAAGACGAGATGGTGGAGAAGTTGGTTCAAAAGGATTTAGTTGAGGAGGTTGTCCCATTTCACGAAATAGAGGACTTTGTAAAGGTTCAAGTGCGTCAACACCTAAACTTGAAAACATTTGACGAGCAATTAGTTGACGTTCTTGGGGTGATGAAGTATTAGACATTTGGGTAATAATTCCACTCATTCTTTCAAGTTGACTTAAAGCAGAAGCAGTAATTCTTCGTTTTGAGGCATCAAGTTGTTGACGAGAAAGAAGAACTCTACAAGAACGAACCATATTTGTTAAGAAATCACGAATTTCTCCCATTTGCTTTCCGCTTAATACTGGAGAAACTTGAAGGAGAGAACCTATAGCACTATTTAATTTAGAGAGTGTGCCTTCGGTCATATTTCCAACTTGGATTTCATCAGCAATAGAAAGCAGAGTAATATATAGTTGGCGAGTGTCAGGAGGAGCAAGTGTAGTTCCAGTAGTTTTTGCTGTTGGACTAAAAAAGGAAGCATCACGAGTTTCTGCGAAATTTCTCGCACGAGTTTTCAAAAATTCTCTTGCCATTTGTCTTCCTTCTTTGGTTACTGCCCCACCACTTAATCCAGTTAAAGAAGCATCAGGCATTACTTTCAAACCCTTTCTACCAAGCATACCTAATTCTTTTGATTTATTATTTGCGAGACCATCCATAACAACCTTTCTTGATTGTGCGTCCCAACTCTTTTTAACAATTTCAGCAGGGTCAGTTGGGTCAGTATAATACACAACTGGCGGAGGTAAAATAGTTCTCATAGGCGGACGAAATCCTTTTTGGTTTAAAAATACTGCTTCATCAGGAAACAATACTGGTAAGTTAGGAAACGAAGGCATAGTCATTTTATATTCTTTATGCGTTTTTAATTTTTAATATAAACCTTCACGCTTTACTATACTTGATGCTTCAGCAAGAGAAACTCCACGCTCTCTCATTACATCCCTTACAATTTCATTACGACGAGAAGGTTGTTTAATAGGTCGACCCATTTCGTAGGGCATTGGAGCAATCATTTCGTAAGGCATTTGAGCCACTTTGTAGGGCATTTGAACCGCTTGTGCTTGAACTGGTTGTCCTAACATTTGTCCGAACGCTTGTGCTATTCCGTTCTTGTTGGGGTCAAAAACATCAAAAAAATTTCCACCTTTCTTTCCTCTCTTTTTTTTACCAAGTCCAAGCATTTTAGCACTTTGGTCTATTTGTGAAGAATATTGAGGTGCTTCTCCTTTTAGAAGTGCTTTTAGAAGAGGGGCATAAGTTTTCGCTGCTTTAATACCTTCGCGACTTTCAGGCACATGTTCACTTACATAATCCAAAGCACCTTTTTGTCCTCCTTTACAACATTTACGTTTCCCATGCTTACCAAGACCAACGGACGCTGCTGCCTTGTTTACTTGTTGTGCCCCTTGTAGAACTTCCGCCATAGTTTTTCCTACACCTTTACCAAGTCCCATTTGTTCCCCAAGTATGTCAATAATAGGAGCTGCCTTGGCTACACCATCCGCTGCCTGACCTAAATATTGACCACGAAGTAGAGAATCCTTGTCCGTGAATTCATTTCCAAGTTTGGGTAAATAGTCCCCACGAAGAACAGATTGAGGGTTGTTAAATTCATTTAAGAAGTAGGAATTAGGATTGGTAAATTCATTACTAACGGCATTCCAACCACTTTGAACGGAATTCCAAGCATCATCATACCAAGCACCACCACACTTACCCTTGCGGCGACCACGAGAAGAACCTACCATTCCATCAAGTTTTTGACTATAACGAACTCCTGATGCCATGTCGTCGTTTACTAATTCAGTAGGATTTTTTTCCATAGTGTTAAAACTTGCTGGTGCTGATGTTTCCGCCCATCTGTCAAATCCATCAGTCATAAATCGTTGTGTGTTAGAACCACGTTCACGCTGTTTCCCACGAAGGTATTGAGTGTTTTTCGACATTTATTATTATGTGTAGAATTAAATTGAAATAAAAACTCCATAAGAGTATAAAATGGAACAACATAATCGTGAAGCACTTCGTCGTAGAACTATGGCTCATCTTCAAAATAGAATGATGCCTTCTATGGAAAATTTTACGGAACAACAACGCTTACACCACGAAAGTGTTATGCGTCGTCAAATGCTTCTTGACAAACTCCATCTCGCACAAAACCGAGTAGCAGAAATTTCAGGACGTCGTAAGATTAAAGCAAATGAAGAAAGACCTGATTTTGTAGGACACCTGCGTGGTGGAAATTGGTGGGATTTTCTTGACCCTAACAAAAATGGTTTTACAAATGCTTTTGACCCTAACAAAAATGGTTTTACTCAACATATTATAAATCCTATTATTGACACTGCTAATAAAGTAGGTAATGAATTCACAAACCCTGATTCAATGCTCTCACAAGGTATTAATGACGCTGCTAATAAAATAAATAATGAATTCACAAATCCTAATTCATTACTAAATCAAGGTATAAATGACGCTGCTGGAAAAATAGCAAATGAGTTTAATAACCCTAATTCAGTTCTTCGTGCTGGGACAGAAGACGCTTTTCGTAAATTAGACAACGAATTTACTAACCCTGATTCTGCTATGAGGCGTGGTATGGAAAATGCTTTTGACCCTAATAAAAATGGTGTTAATGAAGCATTCCGTAAAGTAGCAAATGAATTTGACAATCCTAACAGCGATTTCCGTAGAGGTGTTGGGGCAGCAGCGGAAGTTCTTAAATCAACCTTAGAAGGACCAGTTAAAAACTTTTTAGAACAATCGTTTGACCCTAATAAGAATGGACTTGGTGATGCTTTCCGTAAATTTGGTAAGGACACGGAGGCAGCGTTCCAAGATTTCGGCAATAAGATGGCGTCAGCATTCAGCAAGGAAGAAATGGACCGAGCATTTGGACCACTAAAAGATGCTTTTGAAAAGTTTGGAAATGCTACAGACCAATGGTTTAGAAGTGTAGACCCTATGGTTTGGGTTATTGTAGCATCATCAATTCTTTCCGTCGCAGGAACTATTGCTTCACTTGGTCTCGCAGGTCCAGCATTAATGGGAGCCAACGCTGCCTTAATTTCCGCAGCAGGTTCGGCAGTAATGATTGGTGGAAAGGCAGCGTTAGGTCATAAAATTGACCCTACTGATGTTGCTAGTTTAGTTCTTGGTCTTCTTCCAGTTCCAGGAGCATCCGTAGTAGCAGGTCAAGGTGCTAATGCTGTAATGAGGACACTTAATACAATAGGAGCGACCGCTTCAGCAATGACGACATCACAACTGGCACTCGCAGGTGCCAAAGCAATTAACGGAATCGCATCAGCACAACAAAATCTTCCTGGAGGAGTCCAATTAAGTATTGGATTTGGAAAGCATGGAAGAGGTCGTGGTGGTAAAAAAATGAGTTTCGCACAAAGAATCGCAAAAGCAACGAAAGATGAACTTTATGATGAAACCTTTGACCCTGATGAATTAAGTGGTGGATTTTTTGGTTCATTACTACTTCCTACTATTAGTGGTGGACAACTTAGATTACCACCTATGCCTTCAAGACAACCATCATACCAAAAAATATGCCCTAAAAATTATGCTCCTGTTTGGGACGCAAGAGGAAAAATGTATAGTAATTCTTGTCATGCTCCTGATGGAGTTCAAACTTTCCCTTATAATCCTAATCCAAACCCTGAACCAATTATGAAACCTTATATGCCTTCTCCTGCTCTTCCACGTCCTCGAACTATGGGCGGTTCTAATTTACCACCAATTAATCCTCAAACTGGGAGACCATATACACGACAAGAATGGATGTCAAGGGACGTAAATGTTATGAATAGAAGACCAAGTTGTGTAAATACTGGTAGGTATTGTTCTTAAAGAAATTTTACGAGAATAAAAATCTGTTTCATAAATAAAAGATGGTAAATGAAATTGATGTTGCTTCTCTCATTTTAGAAATGATTCCAAAAAAAAAAGGTGCTGGAAATTGGAAGAGTTTAGTTTACCATCTTGGACAACAAGGTATTGTTCCAATGGAACAGGTTGATGATGTTTCAACTCAAATTGATGCTTTAACGAAACAAGGACTAAAAAAGGTTCGTGGTTTTGTTCCAAAAAAACAAGTAATTCAACAAGCATTAGGTCAAATTAATCCTTTGGCGGTAGCACAAGGTCAAGCACCTAATAACGCATTAATTCAAAGAATCCAAGGTCTAACTAATCCAGAAGAATTACAAACTCTTATTGATGAATTAAGAACGAATTTGAGAGAAAAACAGAGAAAGGAAATGCTAAAAATAGTAAAGGAAACCTACTTCGGAAGAGGTAATGGAACGGACGTTGCTTCTCTCATTTTAGAAATGCTTCCAAAAAAAAAAGGTGCTGGAACGGACGTTGCTTCTCTCATTTTAGAAATGCTTCCAAAAAAAGGTGCTGGAAAATGGAAAGAGTTGTTGTTTCATCTTGGACAAAAAGGTATTATTCCAGAAGGAAATGTTCGAGGTTTGGAAAAACAAATGGACGCTTTGACGAAACAAGGATTAAAAAAAGTTCGTGGTTTCGCACCAAAGAAACAAGTAATTCAACAAGCGTTAGGTCAAATTAATCCTTTAGCAGTAGCACAAGCACAAGCACCTAATAACGCATTAATTCAAAGAATCCAAGGATTAACTAATCCTGAAGAATTACAAACTCTTGTGAATCAACTAACAACGGCATACCATCAAGCACAAGCACAAGCACAAGCAGGAGCACCAGCAGGGGCACCAGCAGGAGCACCAGCAGGAGCACCTGACCCTATTGTAGCAGGTGGACTTCTTGATTTATTTTTTCGTGGTTTTGGGAAACCGACGAAAAAGGGTTCTGGAAAATGGAAGGATGTAGTGTCTCATTTTGGTATGTCTTATGGTATTTTTCCAGAAGAACAACTCCAAAGTTTATACTCTCAAATTGATGCTTTAACGAGGTGGGGATTAATAGGTGCTCGTGGTTTCGCAAGAAAAAAACAAGTAATTCAACAGGCAATAGGTCAAATTAATCCTTTGACAATAACTAATCGACAAAAATTTGTGATTAGAATACTTGAATTAGTTGAAAATCCTGAAGAATTAGAAGAATTCGTTGATTACTTAGATGACATAGCAAACATGAGAAGAGAAGCAAACATGAGAAGAGAATCACCTGGAGGTGAACCTGGAGGTGAACCTGGAGGTGAACCTGGAGGTGAACCTGGAGGTGAACCTGGAGGTGAACCTGGAAGTAAACATGGAAGTAAACCTAAAGGTAGACCACCTTGGATTGATGGACCTGGAGGTCCACCTGGAAGTAAACCTAAAAGTAGACCACCTTGGATTGATGGACCTGGAGGTGAACCACCGAAAAAGGCAGGAAGTAGAAATTCAGGATTTATTCAGCGTATGTTGGCTGAAAATAACCAATACCATGAAGGTCAATACAAGAGACCTTTTAAGAATTCAAAGGATTCTACTATGAAAAAGAACGTAGTATTTGATTATGACAAAGTAAAAACTCCAAGTGATTGGGTTGTAAATACTTTTGGAAAGAAAAGCAAGAAAAGAGACAAACCAGTGTCCGCAGGTAAAACCTTGGAGACAGCGATTAGACAATTAAAAGCATCAAATCCTTCTATGAGCCAAAGAGCAATAGCAACTCAACTTGGAACTTCGGCAGCGACGGTAAACCGAGTTCTTAAAGGTTAAATTTTTTAATAAAATGATTAACACTTGCTTCAAATGTAGGTTTATTCCAAAGAACCCAACGACTTAACGCACCAGCAGAAAGGGGATTATTCCAATCTTCTCTCTTTCGGTGTCTACGTAAATATGCTTGTTTTTTCTTATTGTCATTTGTAAGCAAAAAATCGTCATACCCAACAGCACCAAAACTAACTTTTTTTATACCATCTTCTAATTGAAAAGTAGCAGTATATTTATGGATTCCGTCTTTTGATTTTAAAATGCTTATTAATTCCATTATTAATTTGTAAGAATATTAATTGTCTCATTAATACTTTGGACTGCTTCTTGAAGTTTTTTATTATAAGCAATTAACCATTCATCTTCATTTGTAGGTAGGTCAGGTATTAGTTCATCAGGGCATTCTTTTCTTTCAAATTCATATTCGGTTTTTGTTAGTTCTTTCCAACTTTCAGGAACTTCATAACGAGGCATACAATAAACTCTAAATGAAGGGTCAGCAATAATCAAAGCACGAACTACACGAAAATTAACAAACAAATTCTCATCAATAATACCTTCTACAATATTTTCCATTTTATTATACTTATATATAACTGGGTATGTGTAAATGGTTTTATATAACAAATAAATAAATAGTGTTTTAAGGTTTTTTTGTATTTGTATTTTTAGAAAGTTTATAAAATTTTGAATGTTCTGTTCCTCCAGTTAGGAACATGCGTTTTTAGGGAGGGACTTTTGAAAATAACTCTATACAAAAAAACACTATTTCACTATTTAACTATTCTTTTCAAAATCTTCTGCTTGGTTCATAATCCATGCTGATGTCTCTGTGATTACATATTGAGGGTAATTCTTATGAATACATACCCATCTTGACCCAGTTTTTCTTAATTTTGCGGTTTCTTCTTTTTCCATACCTAAATAGGTTTGAAGTAAATAATTTAATGCGTGAGAACCAGTAGATTGAGGGTAAAGAACGAAATGAGTTGCTTCCGTAAGTAGTAGACGAGTTTTCTTATAATTGCTTAAATAATGGGTTAGGCATAGCATTGTGGTTATAGTATGACGACCTTGAATTGCTATGTCATCAATTAATTGTTGAACCACTTTTGCTTCCTTACCTTGAAAAGTGTCATAGTCATCAAAAATAATCATACATTCTCTCAAAGGTTCTAAATTAGGAAGAGGTTTTTCAACAAGTTTAGAAATATTTATGCGATTAAGTTTAGGTTTTAGAGAATCTAATGTCTCATCATCATTTAGTTTAGAAACCAAATATACCTGTCTGTCAGGGTATAATTCTCTATATTTTTCAACTAACCCTTTTGCTATATAAGATTTACCTGACCCTGATGCTCCTGCTACATACCAAACTTCACGCTTTTTAGGGTCTGCGGATGGAACTAATTGAAAATTAGAATTTGGGGGTAATTCAATAGTAGAATTTGATTTCTCTTCTGCTTCACCAATCATTCCTCTATACAAATCAACAATAGCAGGATTAGAATGTTGTAGATGTTCAGGTGGAATACCCCTTGAATGTGCTTCTTGTAAGAACATCATTATTTCTTGCTGTTCTCGTGGTTTAAGTCCCTTCATTCTTTTCTTACCAAAATCAAGTTCAAAATTATTTTTCTTACCCTTTTTAGCATCACCTCTATTTAATTTCAATTCCCCAGCATCTTTTTTTCCTGCGGTTATTAAGGCAATAGTGTCGCCCTCACCATCAATAT
>Ga0208974_1000505_pt1 | contig 16050 bp, 16 predicted proteins | sample GreLakmeER15MSRF_FD_187699 | JGI IMG/M metagenome (GOLD analysis project Ga0208974, IMG submission 187699) | Freshwater lentic microbial communities from great Laurentian Lakes, MI, USA - Great Lakes metaG ER15MSRF (SPAdes) | ecosystem: Environmental > Aquatic > Freshwater > Lake | place: Great... | reverse complement strand
ATCCATCCACATGCTTGATAACATGTGACTCACACGGTCCAAATTGATATTAAGTCCTTCTGGATGATCCACTTCGCCCAACACTGAATAACCACCTTTGATCTGATCGTTGAGTGTGTTGACAGCCCTACCGATTTCACTCACAGGATACACTCTTTGATTGGCGTTTTTGACACCACCTTGAATGCAGATACCTTTCATGTAAAGGCTCTTGCCCCCGTTCTTGTCTTCTGTAGACTCCACGACCAAACCTGCTTGGTCGAATGTCAATGTTTCGCGTAATGTAAACATCTTATATTTTATAAGTCCTTAACTTTACTTCTTGTTAGCCAATATACTTTTTGTATTGTCTGACTTGTCAGCAGTTTCTGGTCCTTTGGCTTTTGCCAACTTGATAGATGCGCCTGGCGTATTAATGTTGCCTGCGTCATTCAACTCCGCTTTTGGAGCTGGTCTACCTTTTTCTTCTGAACCAACGAAATCAACTGCGTTGCCGCCCATTGCTTTCGCTTGCTTAGGAGTTGGAGATTTTGCGTTGTCCGAACCGTCAGTGTGTTTCACTGCCACTTTGTCCACGTATTCTCTCATTCTTTCTCTGTCGCTTTTGATTTCAGATGTTGCTGGTTGTGCAGCTACTTCGGCAGTTGCCACTGGTGCTACTACTTCTGCATTGGGTTGAACTTCAGTTGCTACAGCTTCTTTTTCAGCTTTTTCTTCGCCTTCGCTGTCTTTGTCGCCATCGTTTGACATTAATTTTTCAAACTCAGCTTTAAGTTCTTCCACTGCATCTTCTAAATCAACAATTTTGTCTTCCATGTCTGCAGCCGCAGGTTTTTCGTCACCTTTGTCTTCAGCATCTTTGTCGTCTTCGATGTCAGCGATCATGTCGTCTGTGGCATCTCCGCCAACTTCAGCAGTCACTGGAGCCACTGCTACTGGAGCAACTTCTTGAGTTGTTTCAGCGGCAACTTCTTCAGTAGATTCTTTTTTCATTTCTTCTTTTTCTTTAGAATCTTCTTTGTCTGCTTTTTTCATTTCTTTGTCTTTTTTTGCTTCTTCTACAGGGGTTTCTTCAGTTGAAGTTTCTTCCACTGCGATATCAGCAAGGTCGGTCTCTAATAAATTTTCGTAGATCGAACGTGACTTCTCAACCACTATTTCGTGAAATAGGGCTTCAGCTCCGGTTCTGTCATCTGCGGTAAGTTTTTCAAGCATTTGCTCGAATTTATTGTTTGAGTTGTCTGACATTTGTATGTCTCCTTGACGGTTAGTTGTTTTGATAAGGCTGTCACCTTTATTTAACAAATTTAGTCAAAAGTGGGCAGATATAGGTCGATTTTGACTAATTTTGCACAGGTCGGGGTCTGCAAAACGCATTGCGAAAATCACTCACAATCATTTCGGAATAGTTGTGATGTCTTTGAAATTCCTCAGCCTGAAACCCTTTGCGATCATCTGACACCACCCTAATGTATTGATTTTTGGGGTTTTTCTGTATCACAATGCCGGTTTGACGCAGCCAATTGCCATGATAGGTGGCTGGATCTGTGATTTTACGGTAATTGCGTGTGCTGCCATAGAGGTTGTTGAGCTTGCCTTCTTCTGTGCCCACATAGTCAAAACCCAAGATATAGAACGTTCGGTGCTCATGATGCGTGGCCAGCCACAGTGCTGTGGGGCCGCTGCTCCAGCCTTGACTGGGTTTAAAAAAGTTAAGACCTTTGTATTTCTCCATGTTTTTGTTGGGATTGGTCCACACAGGATGTTTGAGCTGCCAGTTGTTTTCGCAGATCTCTGTGACCATTTTGGCATCCACGGCCACCAAAAAGTCCGGAGTAAACTCTCGGTACAGTGCATTGCAACCATAGATTCTGCCCCATTCACGCAGATGATCCAATGGTATATTTTTACGACTGAGACCATTGCCCAACACAAAAGCAATGTTGCCTTCCAAAGGCGGTCTTGTTTGAGTGGGCACGGGTGTGGGAGTTATTGTGGGTGTAGGTGTGGGGTTAGGTATGGGTTCACCAGTTTTTAATGCCCTATGCAGTGCTTTGCTTTGATTACGCTGATGTTTGAGGATTCTCCACTCATCTTTGGTGTATAAGGATTTGTCCAATTTGGCCATGGGGTGGCTGTTTCAGTTAGGCTGCGGGTTGACTGCTGGCAATACTGTACATCTGTCTCACAAACTCCAGATCTTTTTGCTGTTCGTTGTTGTGAAATTCACTGGCTTTGCGAGCGCGGTTGATCTGTTTCAGAGTCAAACGAGTTTTGCGTGTGTCTGTGACACCTATGATAGACTGATCATGTTTGGGATCGTACATTTTGTGATCCGCAGTGTTCAAGTCATTTTTGTCAAAATAGAAGATTTCACGCAGTTGCATGAAATTATTTATGCTTATGTGGTGGGTGTTTGGCCTGGAGTGGCTGTGTCTGCTGCAGCAGTGTCAGTGGGCTCCACTGGAGCAGTGGTTTCAGGTTCTTGAGCTGCTAAATCTTGCTGTATGTTGGCAGATGTAATACCAGCACTTCTCATTTCGGCAGCCGAAGTGGTGGGTTTCACTTTGAATTTCTCGTCATTTTCTTCACGCCATAATCTTTCATTTTCAGCCAATTCATCTGCACTCATGCCCAAAAATCTCATCAGCGCATATCTGTTGCTGATGTAGGGCAGTGCTGCCACTTGGCTGAATGTTTGTATTCTGTTGTTGTCCAATTCTGCTTGTCTGTATGAAGCAAAGTTCTGTGGAGTTTGAAACTTGATGTCAAACATACCCACGTCAATGTTCACACCTTTTTCCAATAGATATTTTTTAAAATCGTTGTTGAATTCATCTGCCACTAAATTTTGTAATCTTTCACAATAATTGTTGAATCTCAATTCTTGTATGTATGCAGTGCCCACTCTACCGTCTGTGTATTGTGCATTGCTGTCATCTGGACCTGTGGGCAAGTATGAGCTGGGAATACGCAATCCACGCAACAGTTTATTGGTAAAGTATTTTAAATCATCAATTTCGCCAAGGTTTGTACCGCCTGGCAGTGTTTCCACTTTAGATCCACGACCTTCTGCTGTTTGAGGGAAGAAAAAGTCTTCATTGATGGATAATGGATTGTAGGCAGAATCTATCACATTGGTTCCACCACCTGTGCTGGATGGAATACGTCGCTGATGAATTTCTGTTTTGACTCTTTCCACAAACTGCATGGCCAAGTGACTGGGCATGTTACCCACGTCCACATAGAACACACGTCTCTCTGGAGCTCTTTGCACCCTGTAAATGATAATTGCGTCTTCCAATAATTCTTTTTGTTTGTACACTTTAAATATGGATTCCAACAATGAATTTCCAAATGGGAAATTATTGTCTAGGCCTTCACTCAAACTCAAATGTATCACATGTTCAGCGTTCACTGCGATTTCTTTGAGATTGGTGGTGAATCTTGTGCCAGTCTGTTCTGGGCTCATACCCACCATGCCTCTGACACCACCGGTCAAATAACCAGCGCCGCCTGCTGTGACATTGCCATTGGTTTGAAATGGAGTGGTTGCAATTAAATCTTTGAAATTTAAATTCACGTCTCTGATCACGTATTGTTCGGGCTTTTTGCCTTCGGATTCGTTCACAATAATTCTGCTGACCTTGGCTGGATCCACATGGAACCATTTCTTAGTTTCTGGATCTTTGATAAAAAAAGCATCTCCGTACTTGAACACATTACGGAATATTCTAAAAATTCGTTTGTTGAAATTGTTGTGTTTGCACCACTGTTGCAGATACTGTCTTAGGATGGTCATTTCTGAGTTGGTGGCTTTTTGTTTAAAATCCAGTTTAAAATTGGTGTCGTTCTGTTTGTTCAGTTGTGAACAAAATTCAGCCAAGATGTCCAGAGCAGCATTCACTTCAGAATCCATGTCCATGGTGTTGTACTGACCATATCTCTCCACTCTGTTGGGCGATCCTGAATACACATCAGGCAGATAAGAACTGTAATTGGTGGCGGCTGGTCCGGCCAGTCTGCCTGTGCGAGTGTAGATCTCGTTGTCGCTGACCTGATTAAAATATCTTTTCCAACTCATTATCCTTGACCTTGATATTCTGTGTTTTCTGCAGTTTGTTTAACAAATCTTTTTTGATTTTGCATTTCTGACAGCATGGCTTTCATAGTACTATTTAACTCGTCTAGTTTGTCACTGGAATTTTTACCAGTTGTGGCAACAGTTTTTGACATGTTGTTGTTTAATCCTGCAAAAGATTCGCTCAATCCGTTCAATGCTGTAGTATAGCTGTCTATTTTGTTTTTGTCAAGTGAATCCAGAGTGGCATTGATATTTTTGGCTAATGATTCGCCACCACCACCAAACAACTTGCCAAAACCAGCTGCAATGCCGCTCACACCAAAAGTGGCCATGGCGCCGCTCAGAGCCATTGCTCCAGATGCAACGCTCTTCAAATTCTGCCCGTCGATTGAATTGAATTTGTTCAAGTCGTCAGCAAATTTGCTGAATGCTGTGCCCATGAGCCATGCTGCTCCTGCTATGCCTGCTCCAATCAATGCAATGGATGCTCCAACAGCAGCGGCTCCAACCAATATCAAAGGAGCTTTCACTCCAAACGCAGCCAATCCACCAGCTAAACTTTTGAGACTGGCTCCTATGGTAGGACCTCCCTTGCCAACACCTTCTAAAACTTTGCTGGCACTGCTTGATCCTCCACCGCCTCCGCCACCTCCACTGCCACTTCCGCCTGATGGTGTTTTCGCACCAAACCCTGTAAAATTTTTGGCTTTGTCAAATAGTCCCATTGCTGCTTGTTTGCCTGTGCTCATTACGTTGCCGCTGCGGCTAAATGCATAAGCACTTTTTGTAGCGGCCACTACGACAGCTAGGCCTTTGAGTCCCACCAATACCACTCCTATGCCTGCCACAGTGGCTAAAATTGCTTTAACAAATCCTGTGTTCAGCAAAGACACCACCTTGGTGAATCCAGCCATCACTAATTCTATGGCATACAGGAATGGAGATATGGCAGATATGATTTGGTTCATTAGTTTTCTCATCTGATTGCTGAAATCTGCCACCACTTTGCCTGCAGACTCTTCTGCTTTTTTCTGATCTTCAATGGCCTCGGCGGACCCTTCCATGAATTTTGTAAATTTGGACATTTCTGCTCCAGCACCAAACATGCCTTGACCAAACAACTGAGCCAACGCATTGGTTTGACCCATGGTCTTGCCTTGTTCTGCAGCAATGGCTGCAGTTCTGCGCATTTCTTCACCAAACGCAGCATTGGACACAGATCCATCGCGCAATCCTGCTGCCATGGTCAATAGGTTGGGATTCAACAGTGCCAACCCTTTGGCATTTTCACTGATGGGCGCTCCTCCTGTGATCACCAATTCTTTGATGGCAGCTGCCATTTCTGGACTGGTTTTTTCAATTCCTGCCAACATGCCTCCCAAACGTTGTTGCTGCTCGGCAGTCATGCTCATCAACAAACTCTTCAGCATTTTGTCTTGCTGTTGCAATTTAAGAGCTTCAGATGCTTCTTTGCGAGACAGGCCTGTGGTTCTGGCCAATAGATCCAATTCTTTCACATAATTTTCTGTGCCCTGCACCAACTCTTCGTTGCTCATTTTTTGAGCAGTGCCTAAGCCTGTCTGTATTTCAAGATAATCTGCCAGCATGTCTGTGGTGTCTTCCATGGTCATACCATATTTGGAGAAGGTGGGTTGTAAATCTCTCTGCACTACCTTGCTGATGGCTGTGAATCTTCTTGCACCTAAATTCACATTGCCACCCAGCAGAGCAAAAGTGTCTGCATTGCTTTTCACTGCTTTTTGAAAAGTATCTAAACTCAGGCCTGCATCAATGGCAGCCATTCTGGAAGCAAAAATGCTGTCACCAAAATCTGCACCCACTGTGCTGAGTTCTCTAAATCTACCAATCTGCTGATCCAGTTCATCCACCAATCTTTGAATGCCTTGTGCCACCAGTGTGAAGCCCAAACCAAACTGTGACATGTAGCCAGTGAGACTGGAAGTGAAATCTCCAAATTTGTCTGTGCCCTTGACTATGTTGATACCAAAGTCTTGTATCACGCTGGAAAATTTTTTGTGATAGTTGATGTGCTGATCAAATGAAGTGGAGGCATTTTTGGCACTTTTGGTGACCTCATTCATGCTCTTGGCCATGGCAGTGGCTTCTTTGGCACCTTTTCCATCTGCACCAATTTTTTGTAGAATTGCTTGTAGTGTGGATTCTGATGCAGCACCTCTTAGAACAGCGCCGTCCAGCGTACCGCCTGGTTGATCTACCCTTACATCTGCCATTTATTAAATACCCAGTTAATTCAGACTATAAATATACACATAATACATTAATATGCACAATCACACTTATTTATACGGAGGTAATAATGGCGGAAAATCAAATTAAACAGGGCAGCAATCCTTTACAGAAGTATTTTAGACAGGTCAAAAACTACATGCGCTTGCCCAGCAAAGGCAAATTCTACCCGGCTGGTGTGTTGGACATGCCTGCCACAGGTGAACTGCCAGTGTATGCCATGACTGCCAAAGACGAATTGCTGTTCAAAACTCCTGATGCACTGATGAATGGTCAGGCCACTGTGGATGTGATACAGAGTTGTGTGCCCAATATTAAAAATGCTTGGCTGATGCCCAGCATAGACTTGGATGCTGTGTTGATTGCTATCAGAATTGCCACCTACGGTGAAAGCATGGATGTGAACATCACTGTGCCCAACACCACCATCAAACGAGATTTCAGCATGGACTTGCGTCTGGCTTTGGATGATCTCATGGCGGGTCAGTTTGCGGAGACCATGCAGATAGGTGCCATGACAGTGACCTTAAGACCCATCAACTACAAAGAATTCACTGATGGTGCAATCAAAAGTTTTGAAGAACAAAGAATAGTCAACGTGGTCAACGACGACAAACTGGATGAGCAAACCAAAGTGGGAATGTTTCAACAGAGCTTTAGAAAACTCACAGATATCACCATAGCCATGGTGGCCAACAGTGTGGTCAGCATAGCGGTGGATGGAGTGGTGGTCACAGATCCCGCACACATCACGGAATTCATTGCCAAGTCAGAAAAGAATTTTTATTCTGCTGTGATGGAGCATGTGCAAAAACAAAGAGACTCTTTCAGCATCAAACCCATCAAGGTCACCAGCACACCTGAAGACATCAAAGCAGGCGCACCTGCCACTTTTGAAGTGCCTGTGACATTTGATCAATCAAATTTTTTCGCATAAAAATACTGCCCAGCTCTCTGCCGACTATCTTAAAAGAAGTCAAGGACATGGAGAATGAAACCAAAAATTTCAAAATGGATCTGTTCAAAATGGCCTGGTACATGCGGGGCAGCATGAGTTTGGAAGATCTGTTCATGATCAGCTATGAAGATCGTGAAATCATCGGCCGTATCATCAAAGAAAACCTGGAAACTGCCAAAAAGACCGGCATGCCATTCTTTTAACAGCCCAGCACGGCGTCTAGAACCAAATAATATATTTTAATCTCTTCAGTCTGCACTTAAATATTCCTACGATGAGAGTGTACACACAGTCAAACGTGAATCACACCATACCGGACGGGGACCTGTGGTTGCCCTGTATCACCACTGAGGCAGTGGCGCATGTGGCTGCTGTGACTCAGCCTTTGCTGATCACACACATTGCGGCCATACAACACTATCAACACGCCATCACAGAATTATTGAATCTGCCCATACAGTGTGTGGGACGTCACACAGCAGAGCGATTGAGACACATGGGCTTCTCACACATACGCTGCAGACTGCGAGCAGAAGATGTGCAGATTGATTCAGCCACCACGTGGCTGCGCGGCAACCAATTTGCCAGAAACTTTGCTGAGAATAATCTAGTGACTCAAATACAAACCTATCACAGTGTGTTGAATCATGCCAACATAGACAGATTGCTGAACATGCAGCCCGAGAGTGTGCATGTGTACAGTCATGCTGTGCTGCAGGCTCTGCAAGTGAAATCTTGGCCTCACACTGACCTCTACAGGGTGCGATCAGCACCCGCGCAAGAAAATCTGTGGCAGTCAGTCACAGAATTCGATCCTAACCTGCCGCATGACGCTGCACAGGCACTCAAACAACTCACCAACTAATCACAAAGGAGACAATCTCATGATAACCACCATATTGAACATTGCCACACTGCTGTTGATCATAGGCATGGCCTGGCACATTTGGCAGGGTGACGAACAAGATCAGATGAAAAAACAACGTAGACCTCGCGATCCCAAACACAAGTAGTGGACGAACCCAGTTCGTCCAAGTGATCGCTGCGCTCTCACTGTTTGAATCAATCAAGTTGCGAAGCAACTGCTCGCTCATACAGATAGCGGATCCATACTTCTCCCAGAACAGGGAGAAGTGGTGACGTCATACGAGATGAGCACGCCATCTTGAACAGCCATCACTACACGGGGCGGTAGCCCTATACCCCCTCAGGCTGACTTCATTGCTACGGAACACGGGATCAGCGGTTCAAGCCACTGATCTGTGTGGGTGTTGTGTCTTTTTCACAGAGCACCATCCTTTTTGCCTACAGTGCAACTCAGGATTCACTTTCCCTTGCGGGTGCATTTCCTGGATCTCACGATCACCAGTGTTGCTATGGTTTTGCCTTGAGCCTTTTTAATTCTTCTCGCAGCAGATTGCTGCTGCCTATTCTCACATTGATGATGCCATTGTAGTATTCATCTGATTCCAACACTCTGCGTTCAAACTGTTCCAAAGCCTCCAAATAGCCCATCACGCCTCGGCTGCGACAGATGTACAATATTTCTCGAGTGAATTGATCCATTCCCAAACGCTGCACATCCTGCAACAACTGTTCATTGCTGCCCCAGTAGTCTTTCCAGTCACTCTCCACCCGGCTTCTGCGTCGGTTCACTCGGCCTTTGAGTGGTGGACGTGATTTTTTGAACTGGGCCAATTTCTTGCCCACGTACTTGCGACCTGTTTGAAGATTGGTGATGAGATACACAAATCCTTCAGTGCCCACAGGCAGAGAATCTATGGGTTGACCTTCATACATCCATGGCATGCCATTACTTACGTGAGTGAGATTTCATCCAGCAGAGTCTTGGATCTTTGTGATATTTTGGTAGTGATTGAAAAGTTTTGGTAACCAAAAGGCACACAAAATTTTTGCGCCGCAGTTTTGTACTTCGTACAAACTGTAGTGTCTACCGCAGCGGCTGCGCCGTGCTACTGGCTGCGATTCTTCTCTTTGTGCTGTTTGTATTCACGCACAATTTCTGCTCGGCGTGTGCGACCCAGTTTGCGTATTTCACTCAACCATTTTCGGGCCTGTATTTTGCTCTGTCGGCTGGGTCTTTTGGCAAACTTTTCATTGTATTTGAAGTAGTTCATGTAGGCCTTGGTCAGTAAATCATGTGTGTCGTCCATGTGTGCTCCTATATCTCGTGAAATTCAGTTGAATTGCTGTAGGAAGTGAATCCATTTTCTTTGATCACTTTGAGTGTGTTGTTGACCCTACCCATGAGTTCATCTCTGTGGCTGATCAGATATATGCTCTTGCCACGCTCTCTACTCATACGTTTCAGTATGGCAATGGATGATTCCACACCCGCTGTGTCCAATCCAGAATCAATCAATTCATCTATGAACAACAGATTGATCTCTTGATACAAACTTTCCCACACATCTCTGAATGCAAAGCTCAATCCCAATATCAATCTATTGCGCTCACCTCTGCTGAGATTGTCAAAGTCAAGTTCTTGGCCCAACATGGTAATCTGCACACTCAAATCGTTTTTGAATGTAACTGTGTGCGGCAAGCCCAATGCTGTGAGATAGTGTGTGAGCCTGTTGTTTAAGAAAGCCAAATTCTGATCTATGATCTTCTTTCTGATAAAACTGTCCTTGTTGGTCAACAGTTTTAACAAAAATTCTTGATGATCTTTGAGCGTTTGCAAACGATTCACTTCACTCCAGTCCAGTTCTTGCAATGCTTCTGTGCTGAGTTCTGTGATTTGATCCACATAAGGATTTTGTTCTGCTTGTTTGTTTTTCAGTGTGGATTTATAAGTTTCCAGATGTTGTCTGTGCTCATATGCTTCTTTGACAGTGTCATAGTATGTGTCTGGACGTGTGTCTTGTGTGCCCATGAGTTTGATGGCTTCATCTATCACTGCTATTTCAGACTGTATGCTTTGATTGTAGTTGACTGCTTCACCATATTCTTCTTCCAACTTGCGTTGTATTTCACAAAATTTATCATTGTGTAATTCCTGACCACAGGCATAACAAGTGGCTTTGTCATACAGTTTATCCAGATCATTGCCTACTTTATTAACTGTTTTGTCTGCCTGCAGCAGCGTCATTTCCAAACTGCTCTTATCTTTTTGTAATTGTTTCAGTTCATTGCTGAATTTGGTCCATTCTTCCAACTGTTGATGTGTGGCCAACTCTTGATCAATGTCCACAGACTCCAGTTCCTTGATGGATTTATTCAGTTTTTCAATGTCCAAATTCTTTTGTGTGTTCCAAATTTTTTCTTTGTTGCTCAATGAGTTGATGGTTTCTTTGATCTTTTCATTGCTCATTTTGAGACCTTCCAAACGTGCATTTTCCATGGCCATGTCTTCTTTGCTGACTCTGATGCGATCTTTCAACAGTTCTGCTTTTTCGCTCAGCAGTGTGATGCCCAACAACTGTTCTATGATGTCTTTTTGATCATTGGCACTCATGCTCAAGAACGGTTCTGTGTATGTGTTCAATGCCAATATGTGTTTGAACATGGCATGTGATAATCCCAACATGTGATTGATAGCAGCCTGAGTCATTCTGCTGTCTCCTTGGCTCTCATCAGTGATCTCTTGTTCACTGTCATTGATAAAATATCTTAGAGTGTTGGGGCGTCTGCCTCTTTCAATGCGATATTTCACACCATCCTTTTCAAAAGTCAGTGTGACCAACATGTTTTTGTTGTTGGTCTTGTTGACCAAATTCTCTCTGCGTATTTTTGTTAATGCTTCACCAAACAGTCCATAACTCAGTGCATTGATCAGTGTGGTTTTACCAGTGCCGTTTCTGCTGCCTGCATCATCTCCACCTTGATCCAAGTTTTCACCCAACACCAATGTGAGTCTTTGTTTGTCCAGCATCACTCCTTGGGTCTGATTGCCCACACTCATGAAATTTTTAACTGTTAGACTGTTAATTTTTATCATTGTAGATCTCTGTAAATTTCTAGCAGTGTGTTTTTGTTGTAGCTGTCGGATTCTATGGCATTGATTTCTTTGCTGACAATTTCATCCACAGATTCAAAACGTGTGATATCCAGTGTGCTGGTCATTTCATCATCTTTTTTGCCAGGAATCAGCACAATTTCTCTGCAGTTGTAATCTTTTATAAAAGTTTCTTTGATAAAACTGGCTTCTTCATAGCTGATGTCTATGTCCAATGTGACTTGCAAGTGCATCTTGGGCAGTATGATATTCTTTGCATCATTTAATAATTGACTCAGATTGACTTTCAAATATCTTGGACAATTGTACCAATTGATGTATCTGGGAGTGCCACCATGTTCCATGATCATCATGCCACGCTGATCATCATTCACATCTGCATAGTTGTGCGGCATAGGATTGCCAATGTAATGTATGTTTCTTGCTGTTTGTCTCTTGTGAAAATGTCCTGTGAACACATATTCTGGATGCACAAAATCCACTGCTTGTATCAATCCAGTGTCTGGCATTTCTATCATGGCGTTCATTAAAAAGTGTGGCAATTCAAAATGACCAAACATGTATCTGCTTTTGATTTTTTTGATCTGTTTGTATTCATCTCCCACCAACCAAGGCACCAAGGTCACATCATCTATGGTGGTGGTCTCTGTGATCACAGTGATCCCAGGAATGAATCTTGCAAACTCCACTGAGTGAATATCACGCTTGTCCTTGTAGTACAGATCGTGATTGCCAGGAAAGAAATAAAATTTTTCAAAAGCCTTGCCCAGTTTCTCCAAACATTTGATGGAAACATCCATGGTCATCAAATTCAATGAGTTTCTATTGTGATGCCAGTCACCACAGAATATGCCTGTTTCGCAATTGTTTTGTTTGGCTTGTTCTATGAACCAATCCACAAATTCTTCACAATCTTGATTGTGAATCATGCTGTTGCTCTTCAAGCCAAAATGTATGTCAGTAAAGACTGCTGCTTTTTTAAACATCAAATATAAATTTCCAAGACTTCATTGTAAACAAAAAATTGAATAAAGTCAATAACTTAAATTTTCTTTTTGAATTCCCTGTCCACAGCATTTTGATATGCTTCTGCGTTTTGACGTGTGTGACTGGGCATCATGTCATTTATTTCCAGAATGTCATCTCTGATATTTTGATTTCTTTTTTCGATATTGATGATTCTCACAAACGAATTGGTCACTGCTGCTGTATAATAAGCAAATGGATTATTGGATTTGCTTTCATCAAATTGTAAACCAATCTGAGTCAATTGCAGTATGGCTTGTCCTTGCATCTCATCATTATAAGTGTAACCTCTCACATTGCCTCGGGTGGCATAACGTTCACACAGTTTCATCCACATCATGGCCAGTTTGTTTGTGGGCTTGCCGCCCTCTTTAGTAAACTTGCCATTGTGCATGCCACCTTCCCAGTGACTTTTGCCCACACATGAAAGATTGTCTTTCTCGTCATACTTCCAATGTTGGAAAGCTGGAAAGTTCACTTTGATTTTGGAGTCTGCGGAACTCTTGGGATTTTTTTTACGACCCGGTTCATTGGGTATGTGATCATAGGTCATGACTCTAAACACCAAGTCTTCTTTTTTAATTTTTTTGTAATCCACTTCGCACTCAGACAATTTAACTTTGGGATTCACTGCTTTGCGTTTTTCAAACTCTTCCTGCGCTAATCGTTTGGCTCTGGCACGTTTGGCTTCTGCTATGGTTCTCACATTGATGCGTTCCAAGGATGACACAATGGCATCGTATCTGTGATGCTCGTCTTTGGTGTAGCTGCAATAGCTGTTCTTGGATTTGTGTATCTCTTCCAACAGATCTTTGTTGTTTAGATAGTTGATTTTTTTCATTGAATTCCTTTGTAATTAGCCTTCAGTATAAACTACGCAGTTAATTTTGTCAATAAATACTTGATATATTTGACATATGGCGGAATTCATAAAAAAAACACTGGGTGCAGCCACAGCAGCGGTAATAGGCGCTGGAGCAGCCAAAGTCATCAGCAGCCAATTTAACATGAGTGATGTGAGGGGTAAATTTCTGCCCAAAGATGGCATAGGTGCTACCAAAACTTTGACACAAGCCACAGCGTTGACCAAACCAGGCGAAAAAGATTGGAGAGTCAAATTAAGCATTCCTACTTCATTCAAAGACAGTAGATTAATGCTGCCTGTGATGAAAACTGGAGGATTTACATTTCCTTTCACGCCAAGCATACTCATGTCGCACACAGCACAATACACTGATAATAATCCTGCACACACCAATTATACTTTTAGTTCATTCAATTACAGCACAGTGGATAATATTCAGATCAACGGTGATTTCTACGTGCAAAATTCAGTGGAAGCAGAATATTGGGTTTCCTGTGTTCACTATCTAAGAAGTGCCACCAAAATGCGTTATGGCGAAGGCAGTTCTGATGCAGGATCACCACCACCAGTGGTACTGTTGAATGGTTATGGAGATTTTGTTTTCAAAAATGTGCCGGTGATCATACAAAGTTTTAACATAGAGTTGGGAGCGGAAGTGGACTACATTCAAACTGGATTATTTGCAGAGGCACAAGGAGATTTTGATGCTGGCACGTATCAAAGTTATGCTTGGGCTCCTTCACAAAGTTTGATCACTGTGCAGGTCAAACCTCAGTACAGCAGAACTGCTGTGTCTCAGTTCAATATGAATAATTTTGTCAATGGCAAATATGTGCAAGGCGAAGGAGGATTCATCTAATGGCTCAATATCAATCATACAGTCCTTTTGCCCGCACACAAACAGTGAATGATCAATATTTAGATTTGCTCAGTATCAGACCCATTCCAGCCACTGCAGATGATGTGTTGTACACTGTGGAACCACAATACACTCACAGACCAGATTTGTTAGCATATGACTTGTACAACAACACAAAATTATGGTGGGTGTTTGCACAAAGAAATATGGATGTGATCAAAGATCCTGTGTATGATTTGGTGGCAGGCATAAAAATTTATCTTCCACAAGGACCCAAATTACGACAAGCCTTAGGGATCTAACCAATGGCTCCTAACACATCTACTGACATCAGAGTGATACCAACCACAGAATCTCAAAGAGATGCTGCGGCACGCGATCCCAATTTTTATCAAAGAGACACTTTTGAGTCAGACACAGCCACAGTGGACGTGGGAGAATTGTTTCCCAACAAAGTGCCAAACCCTTTGCATCAGTACAATTCATTCAACTGTATTTTTACTTTGGCATGTCTTACTTTGGAAGAGATTAATTTTCCTGCTAGATTGCGTCAAAAGCCACCAGAAGTGATCATACTGAGGAGCGGTGGGTCTGGGCAATCAAAATTTCTCACACCCTATGATCTGGATTTTAATGGTGGCAATTCCAACACAAGAACTGCACGCGAATATTTCATGGGCAATGTGAATGTTAACACACTAATAGGACCAAACCAAAAAGGGCAAAGCAATGTTACAAAATTAGAATTTACTGTGTATGAACCCTACAGCATGGGCACGTTTGTGGAAACATTAAGACAGTCTGGACTAAAAGCAGGTTTTAAAAACTGGATACAAGCTCCTTGGTGTTTGATCATTGAATTTGTGGGACACACGTTGCAAAACAAAACCGAATCAGTCAAGGATGCTTTGGGCAACACTACCAAACGAATATTTCCTATTAAAATTTCAAATATAGATTTCACTGCTGATCAGGCCGGAGCACAGTATCAGATTCAGGCTGTACCCATCAGTGATCTTGCAATGCAGACAAGTAATCAAAGCATACCCAAAGACATCAGGATTGAAGGCTACACGGTGCAAGAAATGTTGCAGATAGCTCTGCAGGAAGAATTGAACAAAAATAGAAAAGCAAAAAATAAAGATAATAAAACTTTGGAAGAAATAAATGACATCATAATAAACTTTCCAATTCAAGAAGAACAAGAAAAACTCAGTCAAAGAACCGGATACCAAGAAGCGGAATCGGGAACCACATTCAATCCAGATGCTCAAAGAAGCGCTGTGATTGGCACCGGAGCACAAGTTATTAGCACGCCCAGTATCACCAGTTATGTGCAATTCAAAAACACTCTTAACAGCATTGGAAGTTCAAAAATAAACCTTACCAAACAACAGAATAAAAATGTAGGCAGCGAAGACGATCAAAAATTCTATGATAAATTCACAAAACTATCAAAATTTACAATCAAAGGCCAAGTTCCAAATCTTACTTTCAAACAAGGCACAAATGTGGAATCAATCATCACAAACGTGATATTGCTGAGTGATTATGGTGACCGTCTGTTTCAGCCCAGTGACGCAAATGGCTTCAAAACATGGTTCAAAATAGTGCCTAGATGTTTTTACATAAATGACGAGAAAATTGTGGAACAAAACGGCACATATCCATTGCTGATGGTGTTTGATGTGATAGAACACAAAGTGCATGAATCACTGTTTGCAAAAATAAACAGAAAAACTCAAACAGAGAATTTTAATAAATTTGTGATTAAAGAATATGATTATCTTTTTACTGGAAAAAATTTAGATGTGTTAAAGTTTGACATCAAAATTCAAGCCAGTTACCAGCAACTGTTGCCGAGTGATAAAGCCAATTCCAAACAAGATCCCAATAAAAAAACAAAAAACGAAGGAAACGATACTGCAGACGTAGACAACAGCGCAGGTGAGACTGCAGCACAGAACGTGGGTACAGGCAAAATCACTGCTAATTTTTTTGCCAGTCCTCG
>Ga0208974_1000504_pt1 | contig 16057 bp, 26 predicted proteins | sample GreLakmeER15MSRF_FD_187699 | JGI IMG/M metagenome (GOLD analysis project Ga0208974, IMG submission 187699) | Freshwater lentic microbial communities from great Laurentian Lakes, MI, USA - Great Lakes metaG ER15MSRF (SPAdes) | ecosystem: Environmental > Aquatic > Freshwater > Lake | place: Great... | reverse complement strand
TCGGATAAGGTGAAAAGTGCCATGTTGATCCTGAAGTTTTACTACATATTTATATGTCTTATGGAACTAATTCTTACAAAGGTAAGTTTACCCCACAAAACCCGAAAAAATATAACGGCAATCCAGATAACATAATCTATAGGTCATCCTGGGAATTGCGTTGTATGAAGTGGTTTGACGATAATCCGAACATCATCTGGTGGTCATCGGAAGAATTGGCTATTCCCTACTACAGTCCAGTTGACAAACGAATGCATCGTTACTTTCCAGATTTCATCATCAAAGTCAAAAGAAAAGATGATACCATTATGACTTATGTAGTTGAGGTAAAACCAGAAGCCCAGACCAAAAAACCAACACAAAAGCGTAAGACCAAGAATTTTCTAAGAGAATCCATCACATATGTTGTCAATCAAATGAAGTGGAAAGCAGCCGATGAATTCTGTCACGCACACGGCTGGCAATTTAAAATAGTTACGGAAAAAGATTTAGGCATTTAAACCGTAATAAATACATTTATGGCTTACTTAATGGACAGAATCAATCAGCAGTTGCAAAAGACTGGTTATACGGCTCGTAGTAGACAAGCCCGTGATTGGTTGCGTTCAAAGATTGGCGATTTAAAACCAACGCCTCAGAAATTAATGCAGGACCGTGAGAGACAGACAACCTCACATTTTATTGGTCACATGTACTATTTTTATTATGATCCGAAAACGAAGGATAAGTTGCCATATTACGACAAGTTCCCATTGGTTCTACCAATACAACTATACCCAGACGGTTTTCTAGGGCTGAATTTACATTACATTCACCCAAAGCAACGTATCATTCTTTTGGATAAATTGAGCGAACATGCCACCGATAATCGCTTTGATGCACAAACCAAGCTAAGATTAAATTATCAAATGCTGGCTGCATTCTCAAAAGCGTATGAGGCGACACCTTGCATCAAGCGATATCTAGGTTCTCATGTGCAATCTAGATTTGTTGAAATTCCAGCTGATGAATGGGACATTGCCGCCCTATTACCGGTTGAACAATTTGAAAAGGCAACAAAGAACAAAGTCTGGGCCGATTCTAGGAAAAAATTCTAATGTCATTTTTACCCCAATTATTTTTAGCCAACATAAAGGCTAAAGAGGGCTTAGCCCGTCCAAGTCGTTTCCAAGTTATATTACCAATACCACAATACATTAGCAAGTTTGTTGAGAATGGTTTGCTTGAACAAATCTTAAATCTGCCAAACTCAATTTTCTCTGATGTTACCGCAAGAGTACTTGGCGGAGAACAAACCCGTTCTTACAATTCATCTATTTCTAGATATCTAGCACTTCAATGTGAGAGTGCTTCATTACCTGGAAAAACTCTACAAACTAGTGATGTTGAAATTTATGGTCCAAGTTTCAAAGTTCCATACAAAGCACAATATGATGACGGAATACAATTGACTTGGATTTGCACAAACGAATTCTATGAGAGAAAGCTATTTGACCGTTGGCTAGAAGCAATCGTACCTAACGACACAAACAATGCTAGATTTCCTAAGGGCAAAGAAACATACTACATGACAAACATTAAAATTGTTCAGTATGATGATTTTATTAAACAGATTTATGCAGTAGAATTATTTGACGCTTTTCCTATTGGAATCTCAGCGCAACCATTAGCTTGGTCGGATGATGGCTTTCATAGATTGACTGTCAATTTTGCTTATCAAAAATTTAAAACAATTTATGAAGGCGACTATGACCTTGGTGCGGCTGCGGCTGCACTTCTTGGTTCTTCTGTTGCAGGAGTGCCAGTTTCTCAAATTCTACAATCACAAATTAGAGGAACGGCTGAAGCTGTGAGAAGAATATTTTAATTATTTGGAGATTATATGTTACCTAAAATTGATGTGCCTTTGTATGAAATTACTTTACCATTATTAAAAAAGAAAGTAAAGATTAGACCATTCTTGGTTAAAGAAGAAAAGATTCTTTTGATGGCTATGGAATCTGAGGATGAAAAATCCATTCTTTTAGCAATTAAGCAGATTGTGACAAACTGCTGTGTGGAAAATATCAATGTTGATGATTTGCCCATACTAGACTTGGAATATATGTTCTTGCAATTGAGAGCGAGGTCTATTGGTGAGATAATTGATTTACAATACAAATGCAATAACGATGTTAAAGATGATGAAGGAAACGAAAAGAAGTGCAACAACATCATTAAATTGAGTTTCAATGCACTGGAAGTTGAACCTGAGGAGAATGAAAATCATTCACAAAAAATTCAACTAACTCCAAAACTTGGTGTAATGATGAAATATCCAGATTTCAAAATTATGGAAAAAATGGATACGCAGTCTGAAACAGAAGCCATACAAAAAATGGTTACCAACTGTATAGATTACATCTACGATGAAGAAACTTTATATTATGCTAAGGATGCTTCTGAAACAGAATTAATTGATTTTGTGGATAGTTTAACTAGAGACCAATTCCAAAAAATACAGGATTTTTTTGAAACTATTCCTAAAATGAAAAAGACACTCAACTTCAAATGCAATAAGTGTGAGTATCAGGAAGAAGTGGTGTTGGAGGGAGTACAAAGTTTTTTCGTGTAACTTTTAGACATGATAGTCTAACCAATCATTACCAAACAAACTTTGCTTTGATGCAACATCATAAATATTCTTTAAGTGACATAGAATCTTTGGTACCTTGGGAAAAGAGTTTATATGTTACCATGTTGATGCGGTATATTGAAGAAGAAAATGAAAAAATAAAACAGCAAATGCAGAATAAGAAAAGATAAAAATGGCAACTTTTACGGATGTTTATAAACAAGAACTAAAGGGCAAAGGAGTTTTATCCTCTTTGGGTTCTACTATGTTTAAGCGGTCAAAGGAACGTCTTGATCCAAGAAACATTCTGTTTGGTGGCTCAGGCATAACTTCTGCTATTGGTCAAAAAATATTCGGTAAAGGATATTCTGCATTAAATAAATCATCTTCTGGCAAATCGCTCGGCGATAGTGGAATGCAATCACAAGCATTAAATGCTTTAATTATTTCCAGCAAAAATCAAGAAGCACAACTTTCTATCATTGCAAAAAATACAATGAATAGTAATGCAATGGCCAGAGACATGAATGTCATGCGACAAAACATTATGAAATTGGTAACAATGGGTGGCGGAAAAGCATCAAGAGGATCAGATATGTTCTTCAAAGATGCCGCCGCAAGAGAATCTGCATATGAAAGTCAATTTGGAAAAAGTGGTGGTAGTAAAAGTGTTTCTCCTGTTGCAATAAGTGCTGTCCCAAAGAAAGAAGACAGTGGCGGATTATTGTCCACGTTGGTAAAGGCTGTCGGAGCAATATCTGTAGCAATACTGACACTAGGAACAAAACTGGTAACGGAACTTGGTGGAATAATTACAGCATCTATTCAAAATTTAGGCGCAGTAATTAAGACCGCCATTGAAACTTTAGGTAATGTATTGAGTGTTGCTTCACTGGGCAAAGCCTTAGGCGGTGGAGGTGGTACTGCTGGAGGTAAACCTCCTGCTGGAGGTAAAACACCATCTTCAAATGGAAGAAACTTACTTATGATGGGTGGACCCGCCGCCGTTTTAGCTTTAGCTTATTCCTTCAGAGATGAAATAGGAACATTTATTAATGAACAATTAAAAAATGCTGGAGTTCCAAATCCTTCTGGAAGTAATGTTGATCCAGATGGTCCAAGAGCAGGAGGTATTGATATTGGCAACAAAGTGGGTTATAAAGCAGTTGAGGGCGGATTGGCAGGTTATACAGCATACCGCGGCGCTAAAACAATTGCAGGAATGTATAAAGCGCCTATGCCAACAGCACCTTCTCCTATGACAAAAATTCCTGAAGGTAAACCATTAACATCTTATGGAAGTGTTGGCGAAAAAAGAGAAATGGTAAAAAATAAAACCATGTATGAAAAGGTTAAAGCATTTTTTACAAAACTTTCCAACAATCCAAAATTGATGAATGTATTCAAGTCAAAATTATTAAAGAGAGTTGGTGAAGCGGCTATGTTAAGAGTAGTTGCAATAGGAACATCAATTGCAGCCGCGCCGATGACTTTTGGTCTTAGTCTCGTATTCGCAGTTGGTGGAGCAATATGGGCTATAAATGATTTAATTGAAATATATAAACTTATTTTTGGTGAAGGAGGTCTTTATGATGAAGTTATGAAAGAGGATGTTACTGAATCAAAATCTCCAACTCCAGTTAAGAGTGATGAACAAGTGCGTTTAGGTATGATGGCAGATGCGGCACAAGCAAGTGGCAATTCAAGCAGTTCTCCCTCTAAAGCAAATCTATTAGATATTATTGCTGGAGGTGAAGCTGGAAAAATGGGATATGATGCCGCCAATAAAGGAAAAGCTGGAGATACTCCAGGTGGAATGCCGGGTCTTTCCAACATGAGAATTGGTGAAGTTATGCAATTACAAAGCGAAGGAAAACTTTTTGCGGCAGGAAGATATCAAATAATTCCAAAAACTCTTAGCGGATTAATGTCTGGTGCATATGGAAATACTGGACTTACGTTGAATGATGTGTTTGATAAAGGCACACAAGATAAATTAGCACAAACATTAATTGATAAAAGATTAAAGCAAGGCGGATTAGATCCTATAAAACAACAATATGCACTATCACAAGAATTCGCTTCTATAGCGAATCCATATACTGGTAGTTCATATTATGATGGAAAAGGAAACAACAAAGCATCCATTTCAACCGAACAAATACAAACCGCATTATCTGGCGGAGTACTAAATCAAGCAAGCACCGCAATAGCTTCTTCAATGAGAGAATCGTCTTCACAGCCTCCTGTTATTGCATTTAGTGCGCCACAAACAATCAATAATAGCGGATCAAGTGCGGCACCACAAACAGTTGCGGCTGCTACAAATATTGATGCCTTAGAGTTGTTCTTTCAAGCAGCCGCAGGCGTAAGACCAATATAAAAACCCCGCACTAGGCGGGGCAAACTAAGTTCTGAGAAAGTTTAGTTTATTGTTCAGCTAACGACTTGAAGTAATCCAAGTCATCATCTACAGTAGTAGACACAGGAGCCTTCGCTCTTGTAACTGTTGCTGGCAATTCAACATCTTCTGCACGAATATTAGGAACAGCGTCACCTTCAAAACCTAGAACCTTGTCAAGGCGAGCCTTAAGTTGTTCATATGGTTTGAAATGTTTCTTGTCCGTAAAATCTTTCAAAGAATGTTCTTTGGTGTAAACTTCTTCAAGTTTAGCATCATCACCATCAAGCAATGCAGACTTATCAGCAAATTCTGATTTGTCGTAGTTGCGATATCCCTCAACATTACGAATCTTCAATTTGAAGTTAGCACCTTCCCACAAGTCAAATGGGTTCAAAGGTGTTTCATCAGGAAACTCAGGATTCATCACTTCGGAAATCTTATCAAAGATTTTCTTTCCGAATTTATATAAGCGAACAGTACCTTCATTTTCGGGATTGCTTGGGTCAGAGATAACATAGATATTCGCAACGTAACTCAAGCGGCGCTTTTGTTTACGAACGATTTCTTTGTTTGCTTCAACACCAGAATTCCACAATGTAGAGTTGTGTTCACAAACGGGACACTTATCACCAACTGTAGTCAAACAGTTATCAATGAACCATCCGCCTGGTCCTTGAAAGCCGTGGTCAAAACGGCGTACCCATGGAAGTCCATCATCACCATCAATGGAAGGTGCTGGCAGAAAACGAATAACAGCCATGCCGTTACCAGATTTATCTACAGTTGGAGCCCAGAATCGGGTATCATCTTTAGAGCCAGCCTCAGCAGTTTGTGTGGTGGTCTCAATAGCCTTTGTGAGTTTATCAAGGCTGTCGCGGTTGCGTTTTAGATTAGCGAAAGACATATTATTTTCCTTTGTATAAATTGTATGCGTTGTATAAAATTATCCACATGATTCATTGTATCATGTATTTAGCACACTTTCAATGCGGTCTTCTAACATCATTAAAGTATTACCAATTTCTTTGTGAAGAATACCAATACCACCTGCCGCATTAAACGACTGAATAATATCTTGTGTATCATCAATAAGAATAGTGTTTGGTGTAGCATACTCAGCCTTGTGCTTACGACCGGGAACAACGTTCGCCTTTAGTTTGCCAAGACCATTGTTTGCTAACCAAACAATTTTTTGTCGTTCAACTTCTTTATGGTGTTTTTGTCCACCAGATGAAGTCAACAACTCAATCGGTAGTTTTGTTTTGAAGCAAAAATCTACCAATTGTTTTCCACCAGGATACCATTCCAATGTTTCAAATTGCTTGTTCTCAATGAAGTGGTCCCAATGTAAATTAAAATCTTTCCTGTCACGCATTGAACCTGGGAGTTCATTGTATAACTGAAAGTACCGGCGTTCAAAGTTGCAAAGAACACCATCCATATCCAAATAAATCTTTTCTATCATTTCAATTCTTTCAATGCTATTTCACGAAACTTGTTTTTATCAAAACTCAAAAACGGAGAATATTTTGTCCATTTTCTGTATAGTAATGGCCAGCGAATGTCATCTGAGATTTTTCTTTGCCACATAGGAAGAAAATTCATCATTGAATTGAGTATGCACAAAGTTTCAGTCTGAATAACTTTTTGCAAAGCCATCGTCAATAACTCTGGATACTCACCGTCAGTTTTTAATAAATCGTTTATGCTACCACTCTCACCAATCACCGAACAATCATTTTGGAAGTTGTAACTCAATGCTTGAATGATAGCTAAACGCCGTATGTTGACTTCATCGGATCCATCTTCAAGCAAAGTGCCTGCCCAACAATTATCATTGTGTAGAAAATTTGAGATAACAAAATCAATGTAGTCATTTTTACGATTGTTAAACTTGCGGGATAACTTGTAGAAATGGTACTTGTCTTTTCTTTTCTCAAATGTCTCTATGGTGATATTTGTTTTACCATTGTACTTGAAATAGTCATACCCAGAGGTGAAATGCAATTTTAGTACGTGATAGAGAGTGAATGCTTCATAACCAGTCATGCTATAATTATATCACAAATCAAATAGGAAGTCTACGTGTTTTCGGTAACATATTGAGTTCTTGTGCATCAATTTCCACTTTTGACTTCAAGTCTTTGTTTACCAAACTGGATGCTAATTCAATCTCCATGCCAGTCTGATTACAATACTCAATGATTGCTTCCATATAGTTGTAGTCGGTTTCTAGTACGAGTTTTTCAATCTCTTCCTGAAACTTATACATTTCATCTTTTGTTGGCATTATTTTACAATCGTTTCATACAACTGTTCAAATTGTTCATGCACAGCAACTTCTTCATCATAGTTTTGTTTGTGGTAAACTTTAACTAGACGATTCACAATATTCTTAGGCAACTTCAAGTCATCACAAATTTCTTTGATTGCTTCCTTAATAAAGTCTTTTTCGCCTTCCATGCGAATCATAGAATTGGAACACTCTTTCATAGCATCAAGCAATTTCTTGCGGTCAGCTTCACTAGAGATTTGATTAATACTAAATTGTTTTACAGCCATAATATACTCCTTAAACGAAACCCATTTTGCTACCAACTGTTTTGTTGGTACTTTGTTCAATCTGTTTGTTGAACACTTCTGCGATAGTCCAGCTTTCACGCTTACCATCCAACTTAACACCAATTTTCTTAGCCAGTGCTTCGGCTTCTTTTTGTTTCAATGCATCAAAAGAAACGATATCAAAACAACGACCAGGGCGAATCAACGCAGGATCAATGTCACGGATACTTGGCAAGTTAGTTGAGAAAATCAACTTCTTACCTTTTGTAGTAACAAGACCATCACCAACGTTTAGGAAACGATGCATCATGGTGTTACCATCACTCCGTGCTTTCAGGAAGTTATCAGAATCTTCAAGCACCATCACACCAGTTTCATCTTCAATGAATCGTGCGAACAGATAATCTTTCTCCAGAATTGCGGCATCATATGTCACAATAGCAGAGGAGTTACTGTGTGCAAGAAGACCACGAATGAAAGTTGTCTTGCCAGTTCCTGGTGGTCCAATCAACAAAAGAATGTTGGCATTAGATTCCAGATAACGGTCATAATAGTCGGTCAATGGTTCTTTGAGAAACGGATACATTTCATCAACAGGCAAACGATCCGCATTCAAAGGAACATTAACGCTATCACCATTTGCACCATACACCCATTCAATGTATGAGGTAACTTCTTCAAAATGTCTTAGAAACATGTCTTCAACATTTTCAATGAAGATTTTATCACCATAAGTCTGTGTGGTAATTGAATTAGAATTCACATCATAGCGAATGAAATTCAATCCTTCGGTGATGATAAGACCACTAGAACTTGTGAATTGAAGAATGTGGTCACCCTCAAATTCTTCTTCAATAAATTCTTTCCACTTTTGACGATTGCCATGCAACTTCAATTCAGAATTGTGTGTTGATATTTTCTTTTCTGACCGAGCATCAATCATTTGCATGTACAGCCAATCGCTGTAATCAGATGCACCAACAAAAAATTTATCGTTTATACCTGTTTTCATTTCATTCATATTCATATCCATTGCGTCATAAGTCCATGATTTCAATGCACGTTTTCTCCGTTTTCCTTTTGATTTAGAAATACGATATTTCCTGGGTGCACCTTCGCCGATTTGTGATGCGGCGAGTTTCAATTCTCTAAAAATTTTATCTACTTCACTCATTTTCTAACCGTGGCTGCGTAAGTTATACAGATTGCATTCATGTTTGTTTCATATGCACACTTAACAGAAATTGGATCAACACCTTTGGCAATAGCCGCTTCAATGTTTTTTGCCATGTTGTTTCTGTCATTTATATTATACATGAAGATACTTACAATAAACGTACAACAAACTATTGTTGCCGATACACACACCGTAATTAAGTTATTGTTCATTTTAAATGATTCCTTTGTTTCTGTCAATTTTGTCGCCTTTACTCTTGTAGAAAATATGCCTGCCAATTTGTTTCTCCCTTTTTAGTTTTGTCCAACCTGGATTTACATAATCAGCATGGTAATAAGTTGCACCGTTTGTTACATCGGTCATTCTTTCAAAATTCAAGAAAAGGTTTGTTGATAACTCTAAAATCTCATTATACAACAAAGTGTTCTTGATTGTCAATGTCTTACTGGTAAATGTGCTGTCACAATACCAAGAAAATTGGCAAGTGTTACCAGTCTTTTGCTTTACAACTCCGCATATGTCATTCGCATATCCAGACTGTACTCGGTTGAAGGTTACGAATGCTACCGCTTTCTTACCTTCGTTTGGTTCATGCGCGGCTTCAAAATAAATATTTTCGGCTAGGCATGTTACTTGTTTTTTTGCATCCGTAGTGAGTGCATTGAATGTTGACTTCATCGGTAGAATGTTATGTGTATCAACATTCACTAATGATAATGACAAAATTATTGATGAGAAAATTATACTCAAAAGTATAGGTTTACTTCGCATCTGTTTCCTTTCTGTGTGTGAATGCCAGATAACTGGCATACCTCCAATTACGATTTCTTAGAGACTTTTGGAGTTTCTATAGAAACATTAGAAACGAAACCACTAAGAGAAACGAAACCATTAAGCACTTGTGCTTTGGCTATAATTTCTGTTTCGGAGGGATAAGGCGGAAAGCCTGGGTGTGCTGGCGGTGTCTCGCCTTTGATTTTTGCAGATTCACATTGCATGGACCAATCATTGCTGATTTGTTCACGCTTACCATAATAATCATCTGATAGCATTCCTTGTGCCATTTTTAGTAGGTCAAGGCGTATCTCAAAAGGTGTCATGTTTGACATAGTTTTTCTCCTGTGTGTTAGTGTGTGTTAGTTTTTTATTGAGAACTAACAAACTCTTATATTAGAATCCTACTGAGACTGTAAGTCCAACTGCACGATCCTGAATGTCTTGATAGCTTTGGCTAACACCAACACCAACAGATACTTTGCTGATGACTGGCATGTCGTAACTAGCAAATACTACAGATTGTTTTGGATTTGCGCTATCCCAATTTACACGGGTCTTAGCACCAGCCATGGCATAACCAGGACCAACTTTAACTCCAGCGTTTGCGCCAACTAGACCATACTCATATGGCTTTGCACCAGCACCGCCATTATCAAAACCAACGCCAACGAATGGGCTGATACCGAAAACTGTTTTACCTGCAGTAAGTTCCAAACTATTAAACATAGATTGATTGTCATTAGTACGTGCATTACGATTTTGTAATCCAAGATTGAAACCACCTAATGTGGTACCGGCACGGACATACTGTGCGATACTTTGTTTGTTACTTACACGGTCAGTAACTTGGTCAACACCATACGAAACAAAACCACCGGCTTGTACAGAACCAGCGATTGCAATTAAACTTGCGATTGCGATTTTCTTCAAAATAAAACTCCTTGTTAATAAATTGGTAGGTTATTCTGTTACGAGGAAACCTACCGAAACCCTAAGCCGAGTTTAGGCGGCTAAAGCAAAACTTTCGTCATTTGCATTTACGTTTTTTGCTTGATTAACGGTCATCGCCTACCGTGCTGTCCACGCATGTACTTGTTGCCCTGTCGAATCTAGGTCACCCCCATCATAAAGATTTTATCTCAGTAATGATATCATAAACTTTTGAATAAGCATCGGAAATCTTTTCTAAATTTTCTTCAGTCAATGTTATTCCCTCACGGGCTTCACACTTAACTAAATCTTTAGCTAAGTTTTCCTGCAATTCTTTAAGTTTATTATCCACTTAAATCCTTATGGTGGAGGTGGGGGGATTCGCACCCCCGTCCAGGACACTTTTCTCTTTGCTTCATACAGCAATAACACTAATTATAACACAACAAAACTAGTTTGTCAGGTAATAATTGTTTTTTTCACGATAAAAACTAATGTACTCTAGTAAAGTATTTATATGTTTTCTCATTGGTTCAATAAAGATGATTGGGTTATCTTCCTGTACAGCCATGATAACAACTATTTGGTCAATTCTTACACCAATCAATTCTTCATACATCAATGCATAAGCGGTACATTGAGCAAAATATGCAGGAATATCTTCCGCAGTTTTCACTCTGCTGGATGTTTTAAAATCAATGACAGATAGAACACCATCATATTCCGCAATACAATCTACACGCCCAGCCATGCCAAGTTTGGTTGACCACAATGCACATTCTTGATAGTGAATGTTGTTAATTTTATTTAGATATGGTTGTACCTTTTTAAATAGTTCCAACGCATCAGGCATTGGCTTACCCAACTCTTGATTGTTCAAATACTTTTCACATAGCGTATGCATACGTGTACCGCGACCAGAAGCAATCCGTGAAATACGATTTGCTTCCTCTGCACCGACACGTTGTCGCCATTCGTAAATAGCTTTCTTACCCATTGCACCCAAGACGGTTGTTACCGATGGCAATCTCTTACCATCGGGCGTTACATAAAATCTTCCGTTCTCTAGTGTTTCTGATTTTAAATCCGCAAGTTCTTTTGGTGGGCAATAGGTAAACATAATTTAATTGGTTGAATCCTCATGTTGCATTTTAGCAAGGATATAATCTTTCACAAGTGATGACCGAACAATGTCATCTGCGGTAAATTCAATTCTAGTGAATGCATTCATGTGCATTGCAATATCAAAGAATTTTAAAATACCACTCATATCATTTTTCTTTTTGTTCAAGTCTGTTTGGCGATAGTCACCACACCAAATAATCTTTGAGCGATAACCAACACGGGTCATAACAGTATCAATTTCTTCAAAGGTCAAATTTTGCATTTCATCAACGATAATAATTGCATCATCAAATGACATACCACGAATGAATGATGTTGAAATGAATTCAACATATCCCTGTTCTTCAAGTCTTTGATACGCATCTTTGCGACCAAACAAAGTGTGACAAATTTGTTGGTATGGTTGCTGATAGATTTCCATCTTCTCTGCAACATCGCCAGGTAAGTGACCCATATCTCTTGATTGTACCGCTGAACGGACAATAATAATTTTGTGAAATGGATTACTCTTATCTAAAACTTCTTCTAGTGCTTTGTACAATGCACAAAATGTTTTACCTGTTCCTGCTACACCATGCAATGCTACAAAATAATCGCCCCTCTTATATGCATCAAAAAATAATTTTTGATTGTTTGTTAGTGGGTCAAAAGTCTTTAAATCATCTATTCTGATTTTTAGTGCATTCGTTGGTTTTAAATGTACATCAGATTCATCAACAAGTCTAATTCTCGTATTTGCTTTTCTTGCCATGAAGACCCTCTATATTTTTGATGCCATTATCCCTTTGTGTGTTTTTTAATCACCTGTTCGGTTCTGGCTTGTTTAATGGATTTTCTTCCGTGCTTATCCGCAACTGCACTAGCAGGATGACCCTCAGAGATTTTTGAAAGAACCTCTTTGAACCCATCGGGAACACGGTTTTGTTTTGATGTAGACACGCCCGACACAATCGCAGGTGCAGTCATCACAGATTGAATCTGTGGGTTGGTTTTCAGATATTCTTCACGTTCAGAAATTTTCATAAACGCTTCAAATTCTTCACCAGTTTCATTGTTCAAGAAATTATATGTAGGCATGTTACACTCTTATATAGTAGAGTACCACTGAGGGATACTGCGTTTTTTCCAATTTGCTAGATGGGACTTGTTGTTTATGTAATAATTCCGATATGATGCGATAGAATCACCGGGAATTTTCACTTCATCGGGCATAGCTGGAGTAGGCTCAGACCAGCCTTTGTTACCGATATTTGTGGGAACGTTTTTTAGTAAAACAAAACAAAGACCATCACGTTCTACTTTATGCGTTTTGCCATACCGATGTGTGTATTCTTCACACAAAGCAACCAGCAAATTTGATAACCAAATATAATTCTCGGGCGATTGTCTTGCCCAAACAGCGGAAGGATGGTTGGTGTGAGTGGCGGCATATAATATATTTTGCCGGTCATCATATAACATCCATTCTCTTTTTTTTCTACCTGCCGCAGTAGTAAACCAAGGAGTTTGTTCACCATCTAATACACGGTGAGCGGTAGAAAGTAATTGAGCATATTCAAGGATCATTTTAACGGTATGTTTGTCATTGTGCATTTCAGCACATTTGTAAACATCGTGGTCAAGGTAAAAAATATTCATGTGTTACCAATGGCGAATTACGCCTGCTATAATAAAAATGTTAGTGATGACGTATGATAACACAATCAGCGACCGAATGCAAGCAATTTTATCGGCTTCTTTGTTATCTTCTCCAGCTTTTTCGCCTAATGCTTTAGCCCATAATTTCCACATTCCGATTCTCCATAGAAAAAAACCTGAGCATTGCACCCAGGCTAAACTTTAGAAGTTTTTAACTTAAGCCGTAGTAGAAGGCTCGGTAACCTCAGTCACAGTAAGGACTTCGGTTTCTTTTGCAGGCTTTGCTTGCAAATCTTTTAGCGTTTTCACAGCATCAAGAACGATACCGCGGTCACGCCAATATTTAACAACACCGTCGGATGTTGGATTCATAAGTTGATACGATTCAACTTTACGACCATCTTTCACGACACGGATAACGGCCTCACTCCGAATTTTAATTTCAAGGATGTGAGCCGACAATTTATATTTCAAGGCATCGCCGAGCAAATTCACAAACACATCTTTTTTAACCGCATCACCAGTCATAAGCAATTGGAAGATTGGCTCCCATGCTTTCAGACGAACTGGCACCAATTTAACATTTTTAGCTTTAGTCATAATAAACTCCATTTAATTTAAGAAAATACATTATACAATAAAAATTGCCATCTGTCAACCAGATGGCTGGTAATCATGCGGCTTTTTGCAACATGATGGTAGGATACTTAACAAACCCGGTAGTATCCTTTTTTGCTTTGCCTTTAGCATAGAGACCGACAATCACACCCTTGGGATCAAGGAAACGCAAGTCGGATTCATCGCCATTAAAGACTGGGCGGCTGAGGTAATCAACAGGCATCGGCAATGTTTTTTTGATACCGAAGACTACCGCAACATTCAAACCTTCATTCATAGCCCTCAACACATCGGAATCGTTACCGTCCGCGGCTGAAAACGTCAATTGATAATTTGAATACTCTTTAACTTTACGACCAAGCACCTTGGTGTAATCGTAAAATTGGACTTCTGGAAAAGCGGTAAAAATGTTACGGAACAATTTACCGTTGCGAACAACCTCGTATTTTTCCCAAGACAAATCGGATGTGCCGTTCAAGCGGAAGACAGGCACCAATTCCATTTTTTTGCTTTGCTTGATACCCAACTCTATATCTTTAACAAGTGTAGTCATAAATTCTACGCGGTTCTCAAAAAACATTTTTGTTTTGCGGATGCGGGCTTGTTGAATAACGTTGGTATTCTCGCCACGCTTGAACATGCCACCACGACCAGCGGTATTGAGACACGCCGCGGTGCAACCGAGGGTGCGCTTGGGACATGTTTCATAACCCGACAAATCAGCCGGGGCTAAATGTAAGATATAAGTGTTATATCCTTGAGCCATGCCTTTGAGTACTTTAGGATTACCGGTGGAGAGCAATTTCATTTTCAACGTCTTTCTATCAATCTATGAATATAGTATAACAGGACTGGCAATAATGTCAAGCATTTTTTGAGGTTGTCGCAGAAATACAACATTAGTACCTAAGTATTAACATTACCACACAGCCAGCGGCTAGAATACTAAAGGTTACAAGTCGGCCCAATAGTGCGCCGAAGAATAATCCTAAAACAAATATACTACTTGTGGAAATGAATACTTCCATCTTAACGCCTCATGTTTGCTTGGTCAATTGCTTCCTGAGTGGAGAAAATTGGCACCGCATTGCTTTTATGTAAAGTGCCGATACCTTTCATTTCGGTACCAGTGTACACTTTACCATGAATTGGCTTTGTTGCAGAACCGCCGGGAGTCACCTTGCTGGGATACTTTTTGGAATCACGATCCGCAGGAATAGTCAACTTGGGAAATTTATTTTCTTGTATCACTTTTGTTTTCTTAGGAGAAAAATTGGTAGTCATGCTATTGACACTTTTTAGCCAAGCATCATACTCGGCCAATTCTTTTTTGGTTTTGTTTTTGCGCTTGCTCTTGCCCAAGTTAACATAGAACATCATGCTAATTCAAATCCTGAATTTACGTTAACTGTCCAAGCCTTCCAACTCTTTCTTTGGATTGTCGTTGTAGGAATTTTATTCTGAATACAGAATTTCCAGGCTTCAAGGAAATAAGAAAATTCACGCATTACTTTTCCTTTCGGTCACTCGTTTCATTGTGGTTTTATATTCGGTACAATCCGTGATTGTATAACCATGAAGTAAGGTACTCTCAACCAATGCTAACGATTCATTGGTGGCTTCTTCATCTTCCATAACGTAATTTCGGACAAACTTGTAATTGTAACCCGTGAGTGTTTCTGCCATTAGTGTAAACTGATCCATATTATCCCTTAATTTTATTCAACAAATTTTTAGCTACCGTCAGGTCTTCAACATAGTCCAAGCATTGTTCCATTTCTTGAACCATCAATTCGGAACGACCAATCCGAAGTAATTTTATTGCATAATTTAAGTCTTCAATGTCCATTTCTTTAGCCGCATCAAACAATTCTGCCCGAGAGCAACTCGACAAAAAATTTAGATTGTCACGATCCCATTCGTTCATATAAACTCCTAATTAACAAACATAAGTCAGTATAACACAAGCCAGAATATTTTGCAAGCATGGTGTTACATTTTAGCAACAGCGGTTATGTGCTTGCATTTTCCGTGGTATTTGAAGCCGATGCAGGTGCAGGAGTAATGCTTGCCGTTTTGCGTTACGATATACTCGCCTTTGCTACCTGCGACCTTGAATTTTCTGATACTCTGAACCGAGCCAGAAATTACTTTGACATTCCGTAGCCATTTGGACGGAATTATTTTGACTGGATATGATGCATCGGTAGTT
>Ga0208974_1000500_pt1 | contig 16085 bp, 24 predicted proteins | sample GreLakmeER15MSRF_FD_187699 | JGI IMG/M metagenome (GOLD analysis project Ga0208974, IMG submission 187699) | Freshwater lentic microbial communities from great Laurentian Lakes, MI, USA - Great Lakes metaG ER15MSRF (SPAdes) | ecosystem: Environmental > Aquatic > Freshwater > Lake | place: Great... | reverse complement strand
AAGCCGAGATGGCCTCGCAGACTGGTTTAAAATTTAGAGAGGTTTGGATTATTGTAAGTCCTAAAGGAGAGTTTGTAAGCACTATGCTTTCAGACCAGACTGTAGTTACTTATGTAAAGGATAAAGACTTAGCAAAGACGTATAGAACATACGAAGAAGCGATCTTAAATTTAAAAACTTTGGACATGGTGGTTAAACGGGGGCACTCACTTAGAAGATTTTTTGAAAGGAACGACAGAGCATAAACGCGTTTATAATCGAGTTAGACGTGTTTTAAATTTGTGGCTTCCCGCAGAGTTAGCGTAAATTTAGCTGGTAGGGCTTTCGGCATAGATTTACCGAGTTTTGAAGCTGAAGATAACTCTGCGGAAACACAGTCGATATTAAGTGACTATTTTCCTGAACTTAAACTGACGTTTGGTAGTAAGTCTCAGCGGGGAGGTCGTTTAGGCCGCCAAACGGTGTCGGTAACACCAGAAATATCGTTAAGACAGCGAGAAGCTGCGGCAGCGGGTTCGGCTGCGCCTATTAGCACAAGTGTGCAACAACCTGCCCCTGCTCCCACAGCGGCAAAACGCGTGCCCTCAACTAGATTCGGTGTAAGTGATGTGTACTTCGGTGGGGAGGATTACTGGCGAAACATTGAACAGGGTGTGACGCCACAAGAAATTAAAGACTGGGCGCAAAGTAACCCTCAATTATTTAGGGAACAAAATGTTAAAGGTAACCAAGAAGGTTTATACGAACAAATTATGAGAGGTAATGTTCGCGTTGAGTCGGCGTTGACTGCACCGCAAACTGCACCCACTAAAACTTCAGCTCCAACCGGCAGAGCTCCGATTTCATTAGCTGCTGGGCAATCCGCTGATTACTTTGGTGGAAAAGATTTAGAAGCTGCGAGAGCACAAGGTTATTCCACGCGGGAGATTTTTGATTTTATTAACGCACAGGGGGCAAACAAAATATTAAGGGATCAAAATTTACCGGGCGGCGGTGGTTTATACGATCAGTTAAAAAATGAACTTAATCCTCCTTCTGCTCCTTCTCCTTCTCCTTCTCCTGCTCCAAGCCCCTCTCCATCTCCTTCAGCCTCCCCCTCTAGGAAGCCTATTTCATTAGAGTATGGGCAATCTCCGGATTATTTCGGAGGAAAAGATTTAGAAGTTGCAAAGGAACAAGGATATTCATCTGCAGAAATTCTTGATTTCATTAACAGAAGTGGGACGAATAAAATTCTGCGCGATCAAAATGTTCCAGGTGGCGGTGGTTTATACGATCAATTAATGCGTGAAGCAGGCCGTAGCTGATGTTGATTAATGAGCAGTAATTATACTTTATCGATTAAAAGTAACTATAAAAATGTTTGTATACCTGTGCGTGCTCTAGATACTGGACACGCGCAGGCACAAGCACAAGACATAATGCGAGCGTTAGCTGCAGACGAATTAAAATTACTTTATGGAACGCATAAAAAATCAGATTTATCTACACTATTTGAAAAATTAGCGTTTAATACATATAATCACAATTGTTGCGATTTATGGTTAGGGACCGCAGTAAATAATTACCCCTGTGTATATTTATTTTCAAAAAGGTTTTACATAAAGGATATTATTTTAAAATATTTAGATATACCAAAAGACAGATTAACAGCTAAATGTAAGTGCAAAAACAAAAGCTGCATAAATCCTTATCATTTCGAATATCACACGACAAGAAACTCCAAATTAACTTGCGGTGACACCAAACTTCTCCTAGCCTATCGGAGCCAAGGAACTGGTGTAAACCAGATAGCCGAGGCCCTTAACGTCCATCGTTCAACAATTTACAGAAAACTAAAAAATGAACGTCTTTCTTCTGGGTCTGCGAATCACAGCAGAAGCTGATGAGAATGAAGGAGTTTTAAACGTTCTTGCTGAATCACTACCAGCAAGCGACAAAAGAGTTCCTACAAAAGTCCAACTGCTTCAACAAAAAAATCATTATGTAGGCAAACTCCTTAAAGAACTTAAAGAAAACCAAACAGTATTAGCCATTGGTCCCACCCGGCCAACCATCGATGGTGTTCTTCAAATGCAACCGATCCTGGTTGTGACAAACGAAAACTTTGACGATCTTCTGGCCGTCAATCTTTTTATGATCACCGGGGGACTCGGACCTAAAGCCGATGAAGTGGAGCTTAACGACACCACGGTGACAAACCGTTCGTTGGCTTGGCCAAACGAAAACGGCGAAACCTCGTGGGCAAAAGTGACCGCATGGGCTGAGCTTTCAAAACAACTTTCCGAACTTGCTCCTGGAACACCAACAATCGCAGTTGGTAAAGTTTCAACAAGCGAGAAAGACGAGAAGCTGTATTTGAACTATAACGTTGATAAAATTATGTACCTTCCTAAATCCTCTAAAACAACTCCTAAAAAAGCTGCTGATCCAGAAAAAGGAACAGTGGCTGCTGCTGCTCTCGGTTCTATTGATTTCTCCCTCTGATTCGGACTAACTAACCATGGTATTTATCGCTGGCAATTTTTCGGAAGACGAAATTCTTTGCAATCTTCCTCCGCACACTCTCCGTATTGATCTCCAAGCTCGTCGTTGGAAATCCGATGTTGATCCAGACTCAGCAATCGTAGATAAAAACGACAACGGTATTCCGATTGAATTTATCCTGATTGGCTTTACTCCTTATTTCGGTAATCTCGGAATGAGGAATCAAGAGGAGTTCATCCGTATTGCCTACATCGGCGTATCTCCTAACCACAGGTTGCTTCCGCCTCGGTGTGTAACAACCTCGATGATCTCTGGCAAATCGAGTCAGAAGAACTTCATCTCCTACTTCCAAACCCTTTATAACAACCGCATTAACTGCGCGTCTGTTGTTACGTCTTCAAAGTTTGTGACCCGCTCGTTTAACGAGAAGGATCCAATGACCGGAGCTGATGGAGCCAAGATTAATTTCAATGCTCTTGAATTCTCTGATCGTCCACCTGCTGACGATAAAGAGAAGGCTTTGATCGAAGATGTAAACACGTGGCTTAACGCAGATGGCGGAAACATGATCGCTGCTGCTCTTAAGTCCCACATCCCTGGGGCCACCTTGGTGGAATTACCGCTAGGTGCAGACCATACCGCGATCAAAGCGGCGTTTGCAGAGTCGCATCCCTCTAGTGGTGAAAGGCAACTCGCCTCAGCCAACGAAGAAAAAGCTCTGCCTCCGGCTGCCGCTCCCAAACAGGAACCAGCAGCTTCCAAAAAAGCTGTTGAGCTGACCGAGGAACAAGCAAAAGCTTTGGGAATCGATTTCTAACTCAGTAAGAGAGCATTAAACTGCGGGGTGCAAACCCCGCTTTTTTATGCACAAAAAAATCATTACAGTAAGGCAACGTGTTGGAAATCTGTGGGTTGCTTTATTTTATGAACGTATCGGAGAAAACCTTTGGCACGTAGGAATAAACATCAACAAATCCCGCCGAGCACAATCCGACTGGTACAAAAAAAGAAAAAATAAGCGTGCTCGAAGAGCGAATCACATTCCCACGGGGCGAAGCCAGCGTGGTCTAGCTGCCCTCTACCGGATGTTTAAAGCTACGCATACCAAGTTTCCAGCGGGTTCAGCGTTTGTATCTATACCGACATCTAAAAAACGGGAAGCAATTTCCAAATATATAGAACGTTTAGGTTTCAGTTATTTTCTTCAGGATGGTGTACCTCTTTGGGTGCTAATAACTCCTCAAAGCTCGGAAGAATAATCTTGTTACTTGCGCACCACGAGGCTAATCGTGCAAACAAATGACTATGCAAAAGATATTGTTTATGAACACCTTCAAAAATTTGTAAAAGCTCTTCTTTGCTCAGTTTTTTTGCATCCATCATTACTCTCTGATGTAAAAATTCTTGTTCTTGTGTCTGCCATTGGAGGTTCAGCATAATCTAAGTCCTTTGTGTGACTGGTGTTAAGACCGTGAACTAAACGAGCCGAAAGCGGCTAAGCTGGACTGGTTTTAATATCACTGCAGATGTCTATGTTTTACAGCATTCCAAAGGGTGTAACCCACACCTTAATAAAACATTCGTATCTGCAGGGAAAAATATTTGTCCCATACGACCCATTAAATGTACTCTCAGATCAACTAAAGGGACACAATTATCAGGTAACGACAAACACAGATAAAGAAAATTTAACCAACCCTATTTGGTGGGTTGGTGAGCGAGACAAAGGTCACGACTGGGTAGTGGCGTCTACTTTAGGTTCAGAACCGGAGAATGACTACATCCTTGAGTACGGATTAGAGATAGCTAAATGTGGGATTGCCGTGTTGGATCGGCTGTCCTTCATCGAACCTGTAGCTAAGCGGAGAGACTTCTTACTAAAAAATAAGCTTTCAAATATGATCGTTTTGTCCCCACGGCCTAAATTTAGAGCCATCGGCTCCAGCCGAGATTCCGTAACTGCTTGTTGGTTTGTGTTCCAGAAGCCAGAACGATGGCATGATGGAACCCAAATAACATACGGAATCAATTGGGATCAAGTCGATCCTCTTCCCTCCCTCCCAGATGTATGACTTCACCCAATGTCCGACGACTCGAAGAGTTCCAAAAGCAGATCGTGGAACAGCTGGCAGCCACCAATGCCAAGCTTGATAAAATCGCTGCCTTACTCCTTTCTAACCAGCTCCTTGAAGAGTGCATCAGTCCAGACGGAGAAATCAGAACTGCGGAGGAATGCGCAGACATTGTTAGGGAGAGTTTTTGCGCAAGCCTTTGCCTCTCCCAAGAATTGAACAGCAATCAAAAAGACTTTCAATACCAAGTTTCCGAGTTCTACCTGGACTCCGATGAAGACGAAGAAGATGAAGACGACGAAGATGAGTATGAGGACGAAGAAGATGATGACGATGATGACGGCGGTACAGTAAATTACTCGATGTCTTTTTAAGTTATTCTTAAAAAAGTAATGTAATATGCGGGTAAATGACACAACTCCAGTGTCCCAAACCCGCTTAAGTATTGACGGCAAACGTTATTACAACTGCAACGGTGTTCCTAAACCGTTGCCTTCTGTGACTACTATTCTGTCGTCCACACAGACTGAAGAAACGCGTAAAAAACTTGCTGCCTGGAATCTCTCAAACCCCGGTGCGTTAGAAAAAGCAGCAAGCAGGGGAACGTGGATCCACTCAGCGACAGAGAATCACATTCGTGGTTTGCGCGTCGAACCACCTTCAGAATATTTACCGTATTGGAAAGACGTACCTGAAGCTCTCGATGACCTCCTTAAGAACGGTAAGGTTCTGTGGAGCGAGTCGCCGTTCAACCAACCGCAGTGGCACAAGTATGTAGGCGATGACGGTGTGGGTCGCCTGCACTACTACGACGATAAAACAGAACAAGGTTACGCAGGGTGTCCAGACTTAATTTATAAAGACGAAAACAACGAAGTAGTTTTAGCAGACTTTAAAACAAGCACATCACCGTATTCTTTAAAGTTTCCCAAAGCGAATTCGGGAATCCCGGACAACGTACGAAAAGCTCTGATCTCTGGTGTATTTAAGGCCAAGAAAACAATGCTGCAGATGGCGGCATACTCCTTAGCAGCAGAGAAATGTCTTGGCGTTCACGTGGACAAAACGAGAATTATTGTGTCCACGCCGCTGCCTGATTACAGCGTGCAGGTGTTTTCTTTTAGTCGAAAAGAGCTTGAGAAACACATGGAAATGTGGTTGCAAGTTCTCCGACAATTTTACGAAAACGCCTGAAGAACTTACAAAAAGCAAGCCAGAATTTAAGTTTTTCCTAGGCTGCGCCTGGGTTCCGCCCGTGCCAGAATGGCCAGACGACAGTGAGCCATGAACTATTTCTTTAGTCACAACGCAGAGGTAAAAAAATATATTGATCCTCGTGTAGGTAAATTAAAAACCGGTGGTAATTACGCGGCGTTTAATGATAACTGGGAAGCATACGAAGGTTCAATTAAAGACGTAGAAAATTTTGTTGATAACGGCGAAGGATTATGTGCGTGGCATTTAGTAAACGGTAAGCGTACAAAAAACGAAACGGGTTGTATACAAGCTGGCTTAATTATTATCGATGTAGATAATCAAGCAGATGGCAAAGATGCTAACGGTAATAAAATACAAAAGCAGGAATTAGATGTAGCGGATATAAACAACCTAGAGATCTGTAAAAAATATTTAAGTCTCGCTTACTATTCGCCGAGTCACACAGCGGAGTGGCCTCGATTCAGATTGGTATTTGGTTTAGAGAAACCAATCATCGATACTCAGTTCTACCAATGGTTTACAAGGCAGATTGCGCAGCAAATACCTGGAGCTGATGTCAGGGCCACGCAGGTCCCAAACTTGTTTTACGGGTGTAAAAACAGGGGCGACATCATATGCGTAACAAATAAATTTATACCCTCAAATAAAATCGATGAAGGTTTTCGGGCGTTTGTAACGATCCCAAAATCAGAAGAGTCACTGAGCGATCCGCAGAAAGCGCTGGAACTCGACGTTGATCCCGAGGGCATCCCGCTAACAAAGCTCCTGAGTCGATCTGTTCAAGGCATCCTCGACGGGGAAGCGGTTGATGATAGATCCTCGACGATGGCTATGGCCTTCAAAGAGATCATCGGGTGGGCGAACTGGGTCCGGCAAAACAACGTGCCCGTAAGCACGGCACCCCTTGACGTAGCGAACCGAGTGTTCTATGCTATTTACGAGTACAGCTCCGAACTGGATGGCAAGTTTTCTAGAATTTTAAATAGTATTACATCTGCTGATACGCTTGAACCTGCAATTGTCTTGAGTTCAGACGAAAAAGAATTAGCAGCTTGGAAGAAAGTCAAAGCAAACAACCGACAAGTTTTTGAAAGCGTCTGCCCAGAAAACGTCAGGCAACAACTTAAAAACAACAAACCAAAACCAAAAAATTCAATCTTAACTTTTGACGATTCGTCGTTTGAGTTAGATACCCCGTCGACACCAAATCAAATGTCAAATCAAACCCCAAACACACCGAGCCAGCTTATACAGCTGCAGACTAATAACAAGCAGTTTAGTGAAAACGATATTGCAGATATTATTGTAAACAATTATGGAGACGATTTTTTATTCGATTCTAGTCTGGATGAGTTCTTCACATACGATGAAGACGAAGGAGTGTGGTTTATAAATGACGAACATCACATTAAAAGACGCGTTGTAAAAACCCTTGATACATTCGTAAAGGCTGGAGTTCTTCCTAAGTACAGCTCGGCCACGGTCAACTCGGTCTTCCAGATCTTGAAAGCGAAGCTGTTGCGGTCAGCACGTGGAGGAAGGGCATCGATCTGGCAAGCCTCCCGTGGTCTCATCCCGTTTAAAAATGGTGTCCTGGACGCAAAGACGCTGCAGTTTGACCCAGGCAACAAGCGCGAGCTGTATTTCCAGACCAAACTTCAGTTCGATTACGACCTCTCAAGCAAGTGCCCTAAGTTCCTGAACTGGCTCGAATGGGCAGTTGGCAAAGATAAAGTCATACTTATTCGGGCTTTCTGCCGTGCTGTTCTTACTGGATACACAACGGGCGAGCGCTTTCTGCACCTCATCGGTCCGGGCGGATCGGGTAAGTCGACGCTGCAGCAGATCTTGATTGCGCTCGCCGGATACACAGGCACGCATACAAGCGATCTTGAAACAATTGAAACCAACCGATTCGAGTGCCATAGTTTGATCGGCAAACGACTCCTGCTGCTGACTGACGAAGCGTCGTTCAGTAAGCGACTGGATACCCTTAAAAAACTTACATCCTCCAGCGACACCCTCCGTGCTGAGCGTAAGTACGGTACGCAAGTTATAAACTTCAAACCAGAACTTCTGGTGTCGATCGCGAGTAACGAGCACATTAGCTCCAGCGACATCAGTAGCGGTCTGGAGCGCCGAAGGCTGACGATCGTCATGGACAAGGTTGTTAACCCTTCGAACAGGCGCAACCTGATCAGTGTTTTTAACGATCACATCGAAGGCGAGTTTGCGGAGGAGTTGTCGGGTATTGCCACGTGGCTCCTGCAGATGGATTTCGCAGAAATGCGGGATGTGTTGGCCAACCCGGTCAAGTATTGCAGTGATCTAAACGAGTCCAACCTTGATGCGCTGGTGTTCAACAACCCGATCTGCGCTTGGTTGGCTGACTGCACACTATACGCTCCGAACAGCTACGCCGTACTCGGTGGTGGTGCATTCCGACCAACGGTCGATGAATCTGAAAAAGGCTTCTACGTCAAAAACGCTTACTCAGAACTGTACGCCTCGTACGTTAACTACTGCAAATCAAACGGATACAAGCACAGCGCGAAACCTCGTTTCGTTGACCGCCTTAAAGAAACCGTAACCAATGTTGTAAAGATCCCTGGCATCGCACCGAAATATATCAACGGTAAAGCAATCGTCACAGGACTCCGACTCAAACCTTTCGATCCCACGACGGATCGAGCTTCGATAGGAAAAAATAGGCTACCCTCTCCAATAGACTGGGCTGCAAACCCAGACATCTGGCAATCCGCCTTCACGGAACACGATCCTCAAAAAACACAATCAGATGAATGACCTTCTAAAAAATTCGCTGGTAGCTGCGGCGGGAGTCGCAGTGGTCGGCACGGCTGCAATCGCAACCAATTCAATTGCAAGTGCTGTAGCAGCAATCGGTGGCGCTACGTTCGGAACACTGTGCATCCGTTCCGAAGAAAATAAAAAAGCCCGTAAACGCGAGGAAGCTATTCGTGTAGCTACAGCTTTTAAAAGCTTCTACGAGCGCAACAAAGGGGTGATCGTTCCCGAAGAAATCAGTTTCTTTGCTGACATCGATCTGCCCACGGCGACTGTGTTCCTCGATGCGCTTGCAGAATCGCAAAACGGACAGAAGTTAAGCGTAAACAACACCGTTGCGTATGCCTTCCCGCATACAGAAAACGTGTTGGATACACTTACGAAAAATTCACAAGCGTGGGTTGAATCTAGAACCCAACCTGTTTTGGCTGAGAATCAAGCCCTGAAACAGCAGATGATGATGATCCAAGCACAAATGCAGGCCCAGGCTATGGCTAAGCAGCAAATGCCTGCATACACACCAGAGCCCCAGGTTGTTCAACAAACAACTTCAACAGATGTTGACCCCTGGAAAAATCTGCTATAGTTAGGAATGCGCCAGGAAAGATCCCCCCATGAAGGGGATCGTACAGGTGTCACATCGAGTCGATGAATTGCCAGCCTCTTAACCCGAGGCTGGCATCATTTTTTGATGCCTCAATTACCGCTTCGATCACAGAAGGAAGCAGGGCTTGCAGACGCTGCCCAATCTGATTCGAAATGTGTTTGTGTTCCTTCTGTGTTCCCGGTGCTGAACGGACACCAACGAAGAACAACCAGCTCCGCAATGTGCCTTGCATATGAAGACGCGTAGGCACGCACAGCGGAAGAATATTTCGAGCGCACTCCCTAGCCACGCCGGACTCAACCATGTCGGTGTAGAGCTCGGAGCACAGAGCATACGCGTGGCGGATACGGTCGCGGAACTCTTCTTCGATCAGCTCGTTTTCATACTCGATACTGTTCTGCCGATTTTTAGAATCCTGAGCTCGGAGTTCAAACTCCGGAGCCATATTGGAAAGCTCAGCTAAAACATCTAAAGGATTGCAGTATCGCTGGCTAGCTTCTTGAAACGAGAAAGAACGGTGACGAAGAATCTGCGGAGAGATACTCCGCGAGGTATAAATTTCAAATGAAGCGCACACTTGCTCGAAGACACTAACGTGCCCCTCGCGAATGCAGTGTGTTAAAAGTTTTATATACTCTTCTCGGTCAGGATTCTTCGTCGACACACGGGCGTGCTTAGCCAGAACACGCTCCGGATTGTCCGTAATCCAATCGAGCTTGACTTTGTGAAGTTCCTTAAGAAGCGGCACTGGTGTTCTGGGCTTTCTTACCCGGAACGATAGCATCAGTGATCCGCTCGACAAGGCCGGGATTCTGCTTCGCCACAGCGCCTGCAAACCTGCCGGAGGTCGGCTTCATCTGAGACGGATCCATGTAGATCTGTGGGCCTGCGAATCGCATGATCAGGTACGAGGGAAGGTTTGCTGATACCGAAGTCTAGCTGTGACTTCAGACGGAGTTAAACCAGGCAAACGGACGGCTTCTAGACCTAACCGCTGACCAGCTAACCGAATAGGAAAATCTGTGTCCCTCATTTAATTTTACCCATTTTTTGTTTGGATAAAGCTAACAAGTTATTCATCATATTATGAGTCAGCAGAGGATAATCAGACGTAGCAAGCGGAGTCTTTACAAAGTTCTGCTGAGCCGGACCGGTTTGCTGACGAAGATTCATCCTGTTTGCGGGATTCGCTTCGATAAGAGACGCCATGTACTGAGCCTGAGACATATCGTCAGGGCTCTCAGGAAGGGGAATGTTCCGCTGGTTGTAACCGGGAGCACCAGTTAACTGAGTGGATTTTTTGATGTTCCCCTCGCCGTACTCGACTGGCGGGATTGGGGGGCGGCTATAAGTTCCGCGATCAACGGCAATCTGAGTCGCCACGCGATTCGTGTTATCGAGCTGAGTAACGCGGCGGAGACCGAGCTGGGGCTCGACGTTGTACCCGATCAGACCAGGGGGCAGCGACAGTCCCGCCCGCGCTTCAGGGGCTTTTCCGGTGATGTCTGAACGGGGAACGATAGCCACTACTTGTCGCCTCTGTTGGCACTTCTAGATCTAATTCTAAGATTATCTGAGCTGTTATCTAGCGGATTTCCATTTTTATGATCAACATCTTTCCCGTCGTGTTTCTGCGCACGACCTTCGGCTTCTAAACGCCTACGAGCTTTGTTCCTAGCAGCACGACGCTTTTTCTGTTCGTCTGTACCGTGGTAGGACTCGTATTCTTCTTTGTAGTTTCTATCGCTCATTATTCATACTCCTTCAACTCGATATTTTGCTCCAAAATTTGATCCCTAAAAGATAAAGCTAAACTTTCTTTATATAGAGTCCACAAACCGGTGTACAGACCATCTGTACAACCAAAAAAATCGTATAAGTAATCCAAAAATTTAGTGCGAGCTTCTTGCTCCGCCAGTTCCCAACTAATAAGAACGTTGTCGATAGAATCCCTAGAAGTCATGACTCAAAAGGAAAGCGTTTTAATGTACCACCCATCCTGTGGGCCGTCGACCATCCACCGAGGGCCAAGATTTTTTTTACTGTAAGCCAGGTTCGCTCCCTTTGTACTTATATAAGAGCCTCCAACTAAATCCAATTCCCCAAAGGGGTCATTAACAATGTATTTAGTGAGATCTGCAGTACGTCCAATGACGGTTAACCAGTGACCAGTCCCTGTGGGCTTAGCTGCAGTTCCTTTGTGTAAGAATCCGATTGGGACAGGGATCTGTTTAACTAGCAGGCTGTCAATGTCGTTCCAAACACCATCCTGACGGAACTGAGCTTCCACGCCGTAATGACGCAAGGCTTTGATCTGAACAGCGGGATCGACGGTATCACCGAACGAAAATACTGTCTTTATATAATCATCATCAGAAGAGATCGAATTAGGTTTTAGATACTTCAGCAGCATCGCGCACGAACTTGAAAAACAAGTGCGCATAGGATCTTTTTGATTATCCCGTTGGGAGTAATAAATAACGGGAAGATGTATCTTGTTTAATTTGACAGGAGCAGGTTCTCTAGGTTTAGGGTCATTAATAATCTTGAAATGTCTAGGGAAGAACCACCAGGGTTTTTCGGTGTCCGCTTGTAGGTAAATCTTATAATGCGTCTCACCGGGAACAAGCTCCACTTTGTCCCACAGGTGGGCACTACCCTTAGGGACAAATACTTTTTGCTCCGGTTGAAGTTCAGAAGATTCTAAAGGTTCACGTTTTAACCAAGTATCTTGCTGAGCAACGATTGATGCGGAAAGCACGGGGTTCAAGATTTTCCGTAAAAATAGCTGCTTTTCCGCTTCACGCCGTTTAATTAAGCCTTCCAACACTTTTCCATCAGCCTTAGTCCAACGACTAAACTCAGATGCGACAACAGTGCGATCGGCGTTTTTATTAAGAACGTTTAATAAAGTTGAGTTACGAAAAGCGTTTAGGCCGATGTTAAAAGAAAAACAAACAAGAGCATCAAATTCATTCTGATTAATTGATACTTTTACAGCCTCCCTAACACCTTTTTCAAAGTGCGAAACATCACTGCGTAAGAGCTTCTCAGCTTCGGTTTGGGTTATCTTTAGACCCTCGGTTACATGAGGGCCTGTGCTGCCGTAACCTATCGTCAAAACGCCCACGGCGTCTCGGTACGAGGTCAAACGACATCCTTCGAAGCTCTTTAAAAGCTTCAAACCCTCTTCAGACAGATACATTTCAGGCTTCGATGACGTCGATACCGATGCGATACTCAGCGCCGCTGCGACCCCTCAGCTGAATGTAGGTGTAGTAAGTGCCAGAAGAACCGATTCGCTGCGTGGTGGTGGAATTAGCGCGGCTACTTAACTTGGAAGGAGAAGCGGTCATAACTTCATTTCCGCTGGAATCAAGGATGATGACGTCGCCGCAACTGTTCTGATCGCGGATATTGACTTGCAGGAGACCCGTAGCGTTAATCGTTAAGGGGTAGTAATCGGAAATTCCGTATGCGCCGTCAGCAGCGTAGGTGCGAGCGGTGGAGTCAACGACCACGACGCCGCTGGCGTTCAATGAGCGACGTTGATCAAAGGCGGTGGAGTAGGCGCGATACTCGGTCGTCGAAACTCCACTGGACAACACGTTGTCTAATTCCTTGTTTTTCGTGAATTGCGACACAGTTTAAGCTCACTCGATATAAAAATTCTAAACCAAGCCATAACGAATTCAAAGGCGACAATGAATTAAAATTCTTATAGAGTAAATTTAAGCGATGGGAAGCGAGACCATTGTCGCGTTAGCGATGGGTTTGGTTGGGTTCTTAACTTGGAGCCACGAGAGAAAACAAAAAACCATTGACGTCCGCTTTGAATCCGTAAAGCGAAAAATAGAAGCTACAGAAAAAACTCTGGCCGATATGCCCTTAAGATACGTTTTAAAGGCCGACCTGGATAGTCAGTTAGACGATATTCGCGGATGGCTAAAAAACATCAACAACAAACTCGATCAACTTATTTTGTCTAAAACCCATGAATGACACTAAATTCAATATTTGGAACGCATATATTTACGAAATACTTTTGGTATTAAGAGACGAATACAACTTATTTAAAAATAATAAAACAGTATCCATAATTTTAAATTACTGTAAGCCAGATTGGGTATTGTGGAAGGTTCATAAAACTCTAAAAGAAATTGATGTTGAAATAGATAAAATAAAAACAATGTGGGAAAAAGAAGAGGAGTCTAAATTTGAGTTTATAGAGCACAAACCAGACGGATCGGAAGCACAAGAGATTTTAGGAGGAGCTATCGAGATACGAAGCACGTTTAAACGAAGCTAGTAGAATTAAAGAAACGGCATATACCCGTCATGGACAACATTATTCAACACGCAAAGAGTCTTGTTGAGATTCTTCTCGCTATCCACGCGGTGGCGCTGCTGATTGTCAACCTCACCCCGACTCAAAAAGATAACAATGCGGTTGCAAAGTATTACCGCGTTGTCGAAATTCTCGCTGGTATTGTTACTCGCTTTGCCAAGCAGTAGTTAATCTGCTGGTTTCAAAATATTTAAGCGGCGGAGGTCTTCATAGGCTTTCGCCGCTTCTGTTTTTATAGGGTCTTCGTAAATCCATTGTAAAACTCTTAACTCTCTTTCTTCGCACCAGAATTCTTGCGATCTCCACCAAGTAAAATAATCGCTATCTGACTTTTGTAGATTGCAGTCAGCACAGGCTGCTACCAAGTTATTTCTAGTGGTTGGTCCTCCCTTAGCCCTCGGTATCACATGATCTAACGTAGAGGGATCTTTCCGATCACAGTACGCACAACGATGTTCCCAAGCTTCAAAAATATCTTTTCTAAATCTTTTTCTGGCTGAACTTCTCTGTAAACAGTTAAGTTCAAACAGTAATTGCTGTTCGTCGCTCACAAATTGTGTGCGGCTTTGTATCCATTCTATCTAAACAAGTTGTAGCAACAGGTTTAATAAAATCTGGAATGTAACGATCCAGCGTAATGATGTGCTGGCTGCGAGCTTCGAAGGCTTCAGCTAAAAAAGCACAGGCTTGTTCCGGATCTGTGGTTTCCCCGCACGTAAACACATCCACAGCGGCGTAACCGGATTCAGGCCAGGAATGAATACTGATATGACTTTCGGCTAATAATGCAAATCCTGTAACACCTTGAACAGGAAACGAGTGCACAGTTACGTCTAACAGAGTTGCGGATGCAACTAGTGAAGCTTGCGTAAGAGCCTGTTTAACAAAATCTGCATCGTTAAGTTTTTCAGGATTTGCGTTATAAAGCTCCTGAACGCAGTGCTTTCCCGACAACAAAGGCTCTCACAGCTTATTAAAGTTTAGAGCTTTCGAAATGCAAAACCATAGGTCATCTAAAAACCGCAAAATTTAAAAAAAATGAGAAAAATTAAGAACGTATAAAACTGTAACAAAGATTAATACGAGGACGCTTCTGTGTACTGTAAGCTACATCTACTCGTACAAGCAAAGTGACAACACTTCAAGAAGCGTGGACACAGTTTATGAATGAGAAAAAAGTTGCAATCTACCCCACGAGCTTCGCGGCAGACTATGTTCAGGCAACTAAATGGTTAAATCGTTGCCCGATAACGGATTTGGCCGAAGGACGGCAAGTCATCACCTGGGTTTTAAATCAGCGACCAATTAAGGCGAGTAGGCGAGTCACAATGTACGTAAAAAGTCTATATAGATGGGCGTCTAGCGAAGACGTAGGATTACTTTCAAAAAATCCTGTTCAGAGTTTTAAATTACCAAAGCCTCCTCAAGAGGATGAAGAAATTATTGTGATCCCTAAAAGGGAAACGCAGATCGTATTACAAGCTTTAGGTAGCAGAAGAACAAAATACGACTGGTACGCTTACGCCGACTTCATGCTGCAAACCGCAATGCGGACGGGAGAGGTAAGAGCACTTAAGTGGGAAGATATTAAAGAAGATAAAATTTTGGTTCACACGAACTACACGCTCACGCACGGTTTAAAAATGTCTACGAAGACAAATAAAAAACGGTGGGTGCCTTTAAATGAAAGATGCCAAGAAATCTTAAACAAGCAAGATAAAACAGAGGATTTTATATTTCCCTATAACCGATACGCTTTTCAAAGCTATTTTTACGACCGAATGAAAGAACTGCACGCACAAGATTTAATCGAGCACAGATACAGACCGTACGACTTAAGGCACACCGCTATTAGTCGTTGGATTGAAGCAAAAATACCCGTGGCGCAAGCAGCTAAGTGGGCTGGCAACAGCTCAGAAGTTATCTGGAAGCATTATGTGAATGTAACGCAGGATTATGATATGCCTGTCTTAACTTAAAATCAAGAATACGGGTCCGTTATGTCTTGGTAAGGAATCCACCAATCAAAATCTTCTACCGAGCTTAAATTGCGTAGTTCCCACGCGTAGTTCATGCGGCTAAACCACCAGCAACAACCTGTACTGGGGTCTAAATCTTCCTGTCCAGGCATTTTACTGTTTTTATGATACGCGAGCGCCATAGTGCGTTGAACTAACGGGTCATGTTAAATCTTCAGAGTCGTCTTCCGCACCTACAAGAACTTTTAAAGCCATCCACTGACCCCAGGTTAAAGAAAATCGTTGGTCACCTCCAGGGGCACTCACAGTAATGTCAAAACCTTCGCCGTTGTACCACTCAGTCAGTTCCATAAAATCTCCGTTTTTGGAGAAAGAATCGAACTCTTTTAGGGAAACAAATTTAGTGTTTCGTTTGTACTCTTGCATGTCGATTAGTTGATCTCACTTGTGGTGTTACCCTCCAGCTCGGCGGCGATGGCGAGAATGTTTTTCTCAGTGATACCAAAATACTTAAGTTCTTGTACAACAGCTCGCAGGGCGGCGGCAATGGCAGGCAGGTAGTGCCAGTC
>Ga0208974_1000499_pt1 | contig 16088 bp, 26 predicted proteins | sample GreLakmeER15MSRF_FD_187699 | JGI IMG/M metagenome (GOLD analysis project Ga0208974, IMG submission 187699) | Freshwater lentic microbial communities from great Laurentian Lakes, MI, USA - Great Lakes metaG ER15MSRF (SPAdes) | ecosystem: Environmental > Aquatic > Freshwater > Lake | place: Great... | reverse complement strand
CAAGAAATTCATGGATGCAATCTATCCTAATCATGGTCACGATGATATGTATGATGATGCTCGTCTAGTGATCCCATATTATGATGAAAACCATGAATTGATTGCAATGTCAGGCCGTGCATTAGAAAAATCTAGTGAGAAGCTTAGATATGTAACCATTCGCACAAATGATTCAAACAAAAAACTTGTCTATGGTATGGATCGTATTGATACAAGTAAAACAGTCAAGATCGTAGAAGGACCAATTGACAGCCTGTTTCTAAAAAATGCTATTGCCAGTGGTGATGCTAACTTGAAACTTTGTGCTGAAGAAGTTGGTCTAGACAATTTTATATTAATTTTTGATAATGAACCAAGAAATAAAGAAGTATGTAAACTGATTCTAAAAGCAATCAACTTGCACTATAATGTCGTTATCTGGCCGTCAACCACAGAAGGTAAAGACATTAATGAAATGGTGTCATTAGGAAAAACTGTGGGTGAGATTGAAGATATTATAAGTAGTAACACATTCAAAGATATAGAAGCGCACTTAAAATTTAATATGTGGAAGAAAGTATGAAGATTGAATTGATTAGTTATTCGCAACCAGCAATACCAGGCGAAACAGTAACAGATTTGGTTGCATATTGTGCAAGGGTATCAAACCCAAGCAATCAAGATAACAAAGATACAAGTGAGAAATTAATTCGTTATCTGATTAAGAATCAACATTGGTCTCCACTTGAGATGGTCAGTATGTGCCTTGAGATTGAAACGACACGCGACATTGCAAGACAGATTCTACGTCATCGGTCGTTTAGTTTTCAAGAATTTAGCCAGCGTTATGCTGATCCAACCAAAGAGTTAGATTTTGTTTTAAGAGAAGCACGATTACAAGATACAAAGAACCGACAGAATAGTATTGAGATGGGTGTTACTCTGAAGGATTCATTGATTGCAGATGAATGGAAGCGCAGGCAGGTTGATATCATTCGACAGGTGAAAGAAACATACGATTGGGCTATTGTCAATGGCATAGCAAAAGAACAGGCTAGAGCAATTCTACCTGAAGGTAATACAGTATCAAGGTTGTATATGAATGGAACCTTACGTTCTTGGATTCACTACATACAACTACGATCAGCAAATGGTACGCAGAAAGAACACAGAGACATTGCACTTAAATGTGCAGAAGTAATTGCCAAGGTATTTCCTATGGCATCAGAATTTACAGAATAATAATAATTGGAGTATTTAATGCAAGATATCGTTCACGGTATTAAGGTAGACTATTCACGCGATTCCCTGTTCGATGAATTAGGTATGTTACGCTTGAAAGAAAGCTACATGATGGAGGGAGAAGTATCACCACAGGAAAGGTTCGCATATGTATCAAAATCTTTTGGAACATCTTTGGGTCATTCGCAACGCTTGTATGAGTATAGTAGTAAGCATTGGCTTTCTTATTCTACTCCTATACTTGCTTTTGGGAGGACTAAGCGTGGTCTGCCTATATCTTGTTTCCTTCCCTATCTACATGATAGTTCAGAAGGTTTGGTCGACACTCTCGCAGAAGTAAATTGGCTCTCAATGTTAGGAGGCGGAATTGGAATTGGTATTGGAATTCGTAGTTCTGATGATAAGTCTGTTGGCGTTATGCCTCATCTTCGCACTTATGATGCCAGCAGTCTTGCTTATCGTCAGGGTCGTACTCGGCGCGGTAGTTATGCCGCTTATTTGGATATTTCTCATCCTGACATTCTTATATTTCTTGAAATGAGAAAACCAACAGGCGACCAGAATATGCGTTGCCTGAATCTACATCATGGTATCAACATCACCGATGATTTTATGCATCTAATTGAGCAGAGTATGCTTGATCCAAAATTTGATGACACTTGGAATCTGCGTGATCCAAATAGTGGAGAGATTCGTGATAGCATATCTGCGCGGGACCTTTGGCAACGTATTCTTGAAATGCGTATGCACACGGGTGAGCCATACATTCATTTCATCGACACTAGCAACGAAAAGATGCCAGAGTTTCAAAAGAAACTTGGTCTAAGTATCAAGCAATCTAATCTATGCAGCGAAATTATTTTACCAACCGATAAAGATCGCACAGCCGTATGTTGTTTATCGTCTGTGAATTTAGAATATTATGATGAGTGGAAAAACAATGACCTATTTCTCCGTGATGTTGCTGAGATGCTTGATAATGTGTTACAGTATTTTATTGATAATGCGCCTGATACCATTTCCAGAGCCACTTATTCTGCTGGCCGTGAGCGTAGCATTGGTATTGGAGCCTTAGGGTTTCATGCATATCTACAGAAGAACAATCTGCCATGGGAATCAGCACAGGCAACTGGTCGTAACATAGCAATCTTTAAACATATTAGGGAGAAATTAGATGAAGCAAACCTTCAATTGGGCGCAGAACGGGGTGAAGCACCTGATGCCGCTAACACTGGTAGACGTTTTTCTCATGTTATGGCCATTGCTCCTAATGCATCTTCTTCTATCATCATGGGTAACACAAGCCCGAGCGTAGAACCGTATCGCGCTAATGCATATAGACAAGACACTCTTTCAGGCGCGCACTTAAACAAGAACAAATTTTTAGATCAACTCATTAAGGAAAAATGCAATGGAGATTCTAGATTGGACTACAATGAAATTTGGTCAAGTATCATTGCGAATGATGGATCAACTCAACATTTGGAATTCTTTGACGAGTGGACAAAAAGTGTCTTTAAAACGGGAATGGAGATTGACCAAAGATGGATTGTGGACCACGCGGCTCACAGACAAGATTTCATTGACCAGTCGCAATCCATTAACCTTTTCTTTAGACCCGATGTAAATGTTAAATACCTTCATGCTGTGCATTTTCAAGCATGGAAGCAAGGATTAAAAACGCTATATTACTGTCGTAGTGAGAAGTTAGCCAAAGCTGATAAAGTATCGCGTAAGATTGAACGACAAGTGATGGAAGAAATTGATTTGAAAGCATTAGTTACAGAGGAAATTTGTTTAGCTTGCGAAGGATAAAATTATGATTGTAATAACTTATTTGGCAATTGGATTTGTTTCTGTCTTCGGATGGAATACAGGACAAATCGTGTGGGACAAGTATGTAGAGCCTAACAAAAACGAAAAGGTCGAAAAAGAAAAATGAAAACAATAGCCTTATTCATTCATCATCCAGAGTGTTCCCAAGATTGTTGTGATGGAATGATAAAGGCTTTGTCACCTGAATATAATATAAAATTATTTTCAGAAACAGATGTAGATAGAGAAGATTTTTTCGATGATATTGATATGGTTGCTTTTCCTGGTGGAATTGGTGATTCCGATTCTAACTATGAATTCTTTCCTCGGAGAAGGGCAAATAAAATAGCGAAATTCGTTGAAGATGGCGGTAGATATTTGGGTATTTGCATGGGTGCATATTGGGCTGACTATTGGTACTTTGATATAATTGATGATGTTAAAGCGGTTCAATATATAAAAAGACCTGGGGCTGATGTTAAAAGGTCATACGGAACAGTAACTCCTGTTGTTTGGAATGGTAAAGAAACCAATATGTATTTTTATGACGGCTGTTCTTTACTTGGTGATGAAAGTAAATTTAAAACAATCGCTAGATATTCAAATGGCGACCCTATGGCTATTATTAAAGGTCGAGTTGGAATAATAGGGTGCCATCCTGAAAGTGAGAATTGGTGGTACGAAAAACCTTGGCAATATATAAACAAACATTGGCATAACTATGAACACCATAAGTTGTTGCTAGAGTTTGTAAACGAATTAATGGAAAAACAATGAGAATAATCAGATTTACAGCATCATGGTGCAAACCATGCCAAGCATTAGCAAAGAATTTAGAAGAAGCACAATTACAAATGCCTATTGAGGTAGTTGATATTGATATGTCACCTGAGATAGCATCAGATTTTGGTATTCGTTCTGTTCCAACTCTTGTGATGTTAGATTGGAATACAGAAATGAAAAGAATTAGCGGTAATCAATCAGTTAAAGAATTAAGAGAGTGGGCAAATGGTCAAGAAGTCAAACAGTAGAATTACGGATGATCGGTCATCCTTTAAACCTTTCAACTATCCATGGGCATATGATGCATGGTTGAAACACGAACAGAGTCATTGGATGCATACCGAAGTACCAATGATCGAAGATGTTAAAGATTGGAAATCTAAACTAACAGTAGAAGAAAAACAGTTTCTTACGCATATCTTTCGTTTCTTTACACAGGGAGATATTGATGTTGCAGCCGGTTATGTAAACAATTATCTACCACACTTCCGTCAACCAGAAGTTCGTATGATGCTTCTAGGTTTTGCTGCGCGTGAAGCCTTGCACGTTGCTGCATATAGTCATTTGATTGAAACATTGGGTCTACCTGATACAATGTATAATCAGTTTCTACAGTATGATGCAATGAAACAGAAACATGAATATCTATTGAATGAATCTAATTTATTAGTTGATACTGCATCAGTAGCAAGAAACATCGCAATGTTCTCTGCATTCACAGAAGGTATGCAATTGTTTTCATCATTCATCATGTTGCTAAACTTCCCACGACATGGTGTAATGAAAGGCATGGGTCAAATTGTTACATGGTCAATCGTAGATGAAACAATGCACGCCGAATCTATGATTAAATTGTTTCGTACCTATGTCGAAGAAAACAAAGAGATTTGGAATGATGAATTGAAAGGTGAGATATATACCTTAGCAACGAAAATGGTTGAATTAGAAGACCGATTCATCGACCTTGCCTTTGAAATGGGTGAGATGAAAGACTTAACATCAGAAGATGTAAAGAAATATATTCGATACATTGCTGATCGCCGTTTGATTAGCCTTGGTATGAAAGGCATATTCAAAGTCAAAAAGAATCCATTACCATGGGTTGAAGAAATGATTAATGCACCTATACATACAAACTTTTTTGAGAATCGCGCAACAGATTATGCAAAAGGTGCAGTAAGTGGAAACTGGGATGAAGTATGGGCAAAAGCAGCATAAACCGAAGATTGAAAGGGCTACAATGTTAACGGTCACAGACTCGGCATTCAAACAAATTGGAGCTATATTGTCTGATGAAGAAGATGCAAATTACGTTAGAGCATTTATTAGTGGAGGTGGTTGCTCTGGCATGAACTATAATTTTACAGTTGAATCAGAAAAAGATGATGAAGACTTTGAAATAGGTACTGTATTGATTGATCCCGCAAGTATGCAACATTTAGAAGGAGCAACAATTGACTTTGTTGATGACAAATTAAAAGGTTCACAATTTGTTATAACAAATCCTAATGCCGTCACCACTTGTGGTTGCGGTTCATCGTTTGGAGTATAACATGATACGACCTTTTCTGTTAGTTGCATGGTTGTTAGTTATATTTGGTTTTGTCAACGAGGCTAATTCTGCTAAACGACTTGGTGCAGGCAAAGATGTTGGTACACAAAGAAGTGCAGCAGCAACAAATACTACTAAACCAGTAGCGGCAGCACCTGCGCCGGCACCTGTTGCGGCACCAGTAGCAAAACCCAGTCCTTGGCTTGGACCAATGGCAGGTCTAGCGGCTGGTTTAGGATTAGGAATGTTACTTGGTCACATGGGATTAGGAGGTGAGGTTGCTACAATGATTATGGCTCTGTTGATTGGGTTAATGGCAGTAGGCGCTGTAGTTTTAGTAATTGTTTTAATGAAGTCTAAAAAAGAAACTCCACCACCAGAAATTCCATTAGAGAAAGCAATAACATAATGGCATACTCAGAGAAAGTAATTGACCACTACGAGAATCCACGGAATGTTGGTTCTCTAGATAAAAACGATCCAACAGTTGGAACTGGAATGGTTGGGGCCCCTGCGTGTGGTGACGTTATGAAACTTCAAATTAAAGTAGAAGATGGTATTATAACAGATGCTAAATTTAAAACTTACGGCTGCGGATCGGCTATTGCGTCTAGTTCTCTTGTCACAGAATGGATCAAAGGTAAAACTCTTGACGAGGCGGGAAGCATTAAGAATACTCACATTGCAGAAGAACTTGCCTTACCTCCGGTCAAAATACATTGTAGCATACTGGCAGAAGATGCGATTAAAGCAGCAATTGCAGACTATGAAGTGAAATGTGCCTGTCATGTCTAAACTTCGACATATAGCAATTAGTTGTAAGGATCCATGGGCTACGGCTGAATTCTATATGCAGGCGTTTGATATGAAGAAAGTTGGTGAAACACATAGCACACTAGCAGATGGTGTTTATCTTAGTGATGGTACAATCAATGTAGCACTATTGAGATATAAAACAAATGAAACGGCTGGTCCAAAAGGTAAATATTATGAAGGCCTACACCACATAGGTTTTTGGGTAGATGACATACAAGCAGCAAAGGATAAAGTAGAAAAGTTGGGAGCAATGTGGTTTATGGGAGAAGTTGCCGATGAAACCACATTCTATGAAATTAAGTATCATACACCGGATGGTACGATGTTTGATATCACCCAAAATGGTTGGGGTGGTGCTACTAAGTAGTCTTCTGATATCACAAGATGTTGCAGCACCTGAATATTATAAATTAATATGCACTAAATGGAAAGCATCAGATTTCTCTGATCCCTGTACCTATTGTGCTAAGTCTATATGTGTTCAGTATGAAAAGAAAAAACTGACAAAAGAAGATATACAATACATACAAAACTGGGAAAAAGAAAAATGGCGATATCTCAATGAAAAATAAATTATGGCACACTTAGCCGCAAATGTACCACCAATTCATGGATGGGTACGAAAAGAATTTTTATATGACTTTCAAAAAGGACACGGAGAATACGAACCTTGTATTTGGGTAACTATAAAAAGCCTGCGTAGTCAGGCTTTTCGTATTGAAGCCTACCTACCACAGTATGGTGCTTTATACGATAAGTTACCATTACACGCTTTTGTCAGCAGAACTGATAACTTAGGACCATTCTTAGATTTAGATACATTACAAATTTGGGATTGTTTCAGCTATGATTTTACTGTGATTCAAAAAGCATTTCTAAGAAATCTTAGTTGTAAATTCTATGCGAAAGACAAAAAACTATACAATGGCAACTACTTGTTTACGGTAGATCATTCATCGCCAGATTTAAACATCATAGATACCAGTTATGCTGAATATCCTGAAGATCATAAGAGTTTCAATTTCATCGAACTAGATAATGGACAGTATGCAGCACAGCCAAACAATCGTTGCTTATTTTATGATGCTGCAAGTAATCCTGTCAACATGAAGTTTCCAGACTTCAAGGTATGCACTAAAAAATATGTAGTTGAGCGTAACCCCAAATGGTTTCTTGGTGACACAACAACCGTAATGTATGAGAATGATTAAATATGAAATTTATCGAAAGATTAAATAGAACTCTTGTTAAAGTAATCAGTTGGAGAGTAGTAATAACAGCAAGTAATTTCTTATTGACCTATTTTCTTACTGGGTCATGGCAAACTGGGCTTGCATTTGTCGGACTAGCAACAGTAGTAAACACCATCGTTTATGCCTTACATGAGCGATGGTGGAATTACATACAATGGGGGAAAACAACAAAAGAATGAAAACATTACGCCATCTTTGTGATGAATGTAATTCTGAATTTACCTTAAAATATGATGAAGAAATAGTTGAATCCGATCCACTTCATTGTCCTTTCTGTGGCACATATATATTGGAGCTAGAAGAAAATGACGATGATGAGGATGAATGACCTGGTACTTTCATAATACACCGATTGAATTCACAGAAAGTGATATAGGCGATGCTTTCGGTTTCGTTTATATCATCTCACATAAAAAATCTGGCCGCAAATATGTTGGCAAGAAATTCTTCACAAAATCAAAAACAAAACAAGTTAACGGTAAGAAGAAAAAGTCTCGCGTTTCTTCTGATTGGTTTACCTATTGGGGTTCAAACAAAGAACTTCAAGCTGATCTATTGATCAATGGTGAAGCAGAATATACTAGAGAAATCATCCATATATGTAAAACAAGGTCTGAATGCTCATACCTTGAGACCTGGGAAATATTCAAACGCCATGCATTACTTAATGAATCTTATTATAATGCATGGGTCACTTGCAAAATTCATAAAGCACATCTAGGAGGTCTACACAACAAATCTTTGTAATGCCCATAACAATAAAGGACAAACAATGGCTAGAAAACAAGCAGCAAATACCCACAATATTGTCGAAATAAGCAAGCAATCACAAACAAAAAATCAATTACGCCTAAGAATTGATGACCTATTAACCTTCAAACCATTAACTGCTAATCAATCTAAATTTTTTGATGCATACAGACAAGGTGATTATTTTATAGCACTACATGGTGTTGCAGGTACAGGTAAAACTTTTTGTGCCCTTTATAAAGCCCTTGAAGAAGTCCTTGATAAAAGCAATCCATTCAATAAGATTATCATAGTAAGGTCTGCGGTGCAAAGCCGCGATATTGGTTACCTACCTGGCGATGTAAATGAAAAGATGGAAATCTATCAGCAACCATATAGACAAATATGCGAGATACTATTCAATCGTAAAGATTCATGGGATAGACTAGAAGAACAGGGTCATATTCAGTTTATTAGCACCAGTTTCATTCGAGGAATGTCCTTTGATGATGCTATCATTATCGTTGATGAAATGCAGAATATGAATTATGAAGAAATTGATACCGTTATGACGCGGGTTGGTTATCGTTCAAAAATTATCTGGTGTGGTGATTATAGACAAACAGATTTGAATCGCAAGAAGACTGATATGTCAGGTATTCTAAAGTTCTTTGATATTGCAATGCACATGGCTGCATTTACAAAGATTGAATTTACACCTGATGATATTGTTCGAAGCAGCCTTGTAAAGGATTACATCATGGCTAAGCTTAAGTGGGAAGATATTCAAGATAAAATATCTTAAAACAGGACACCCATACTTAGTGTAGTTTTTCTTTGAGACTGGGCAATCGTTTCCTTGATTGCCTGGTTTATGCTGTGCTGCAACATAAAATGACTAAATAGAATAGTGATGCAAGAGTATCACTAAACTATCGGAGATACAAATGAAATCAATTTTTCAAATCCTTTGTATGATTTTAGAAGGCGTACAAGATGCCAAGAAATTGAGAGCAGAAACCCGCACTAAACATTTCAGAATCGTTTAAGGAAAACAATATGAGCATGATTACACCAGAGTATTACATCAACCAAGCTATTGACACAATTCAAGGTACAAAATCTTTCTTTCTAAAGACTATGGTAACAGATGAAAAAGTTTTGAAGCCAATGCAAGAATTTATTGACCTTCAGACTTCATTTGCTAAAAATGCATTTCGTGTGACAAATGATGCAATGACGGAAAGTGCTGCACTTTTTCAAAAGATGACAACTACATCTAAATGAAATCGTCTGTTGCATATATAATTGATGCGACAGAAATTTATTCCTTCAAAAACATATATTGGGTTTGCCAATAGAATTAGGTTTTGGCAACCAGTAATCAGAAATGGTTGGAGTATAAAGTTTTCGGTACACGATGATACTGATGTTCTATTAATTATCATATCAAAACTCACAGGTCAAACCATCATTCGTTACTTTAATAACGAGGATGAAGCCTGTGAGTTTATCAATTATATAATGAATCAAGCTTCATCACCAATATAAATAGATCATTAATCGCATCTCATGGAATAAAATATGGCATACATCGGAAATCAAGTAACCTCTAACGCATTTGTTGTGGATCAGTTTTCTGGTACTGGTGGGCAAACTGTATACTCACCACTAACATTTGCGCCTGCAAGTACCGCAGCTATTTCGGTTTATATTAATGGTGTATATCAATCGCCGATCAGCGCATACTCGCTATCAGGTAAAACGATTACATTTACGACAGCACCATCAGGTGGTACTAATAATGTTCTTATTTTACACCTTGGCACTGGTGCAACAGCAACTGTACCATCAGATACTTCGATTACATTATCAAAGTTGTCTAGTGATACCTATGACTATATCAATGTCGCTTATAAATTAGCAAATACACCTTCATATACTGCCAACTCAGCGGCATCATATGCTAACTCGGCATTCATACACGCTAATGCTGCATTTACTTCATCAAATACGGGTTTAAACACCAAAGCACCATTAGCAGCACCAACATTCTCAGGTAACTTGACATTAACTGGTTCAACAAGTGGCTTTGCTCATATACAGCCACCAGCCGTTGCAGGTGGTGCTCAATTAACTTTACCTAACACAACTTCTACTTTAGGTTTCATAAACATACCACCAGTAGGACAAAAAATTCTTGCATATACATTGTCTACACTTGATGTTGGTAAGTTTGTAGAGCAATCAAATGCAAATGGAATAATCACAATTCCCACTAGCACATTCTCATCAGGTGATGCTGTATCATTATTCAATAATACAAATACCTCATTGACAATTAGCTGCACAGGCTTGACTGCATTTACACCAGGAAACAATTCATCAAAAACTTCTGTTAATGTGGGTGTGAGAGGTGTAGCAAGCGTTCTATTCATCTCATCAAGTGTTTGTGTCATCACTGGTTCATTGACGGGTATATAATGTCTGGCATTTTTCATATGATTTTGTCGGGTGGTGGAACCACATCACCATCAACTATAGAATATATTGTTGTGGCGGGTGGTGGCGGTGGTGGTGCTCAAGCTGGTGGTCGAGGGGGTGGCGGTGGTGCAGGTGGATATCTTACAGGTAATGCAACGGTATCGGCTGCCGCTACTTACACAATCACAGTAGGTGGTTCAGGTAGTAATTCACTAGGTTTAGGCCTAACTGCAATTGGTGGTGGCGGTGGCGGTGGAGCAACTGGCGGTAGTGGTGGTTCAGGTGGTGGTACAGGTGCTGACTTTGGTAGTTCTGGTAGCGGTGGTGCTGGTACACCAGGTCAAGGTTTTCCTGGCGGCAGCAAAGCACCAACAGAAGGCGCCGGTGGCGGTGGTAGTGCAGGTGGTGCAGGTTCTACTAATGGTGGCACTAGCGTTGGTGCATTGTTTTCTGGCGCAAATAATGCTGCATATGGTTTTACGGCAGGTTCTTCTCCAGATGGTCCAGGTTGGTTTGCTGGCGGTGGTTTAGCGCAGCCATCAGGACCAGGTAATTATGGTGGAGGAGGCCCATCTATTACTGGATCAACTGGTACTCCTGGAACTGTTAATACAGGTGGCGGTGGTGGTGGAACACATGATGCTGGAGGTTCATCTGGAGGTGGTTCGGGCATAGTGATACTGCAATATGATAGTGCTAGGGCTAATCTTACAAGCATTGATGTTGGTTTAACTTATAGCTGGTACAATGCTGGAGGTAAGAAATCTTATGTGTTTACTGGCGGTACCGGCAGTATTACCATATAAGGAGATATAAAATTATGGCTTACTATGCATTTTTAGATTCAAACAATGTCGTAATTGAGGTCATTTCAGGCAAGGATGAAACAGACACTTCATACGATTGGGAAGAATGGTATGGCAATTTTCGTGGACAACCTTGCAAACGAACCTCTTATAATACCTATGCAAATACACACCGATTAGGTGGCACACCTTATCGTAAAAACTTTGGTCAAATTGGTTTCACATATGATGCTTCACGCGATGCTTTTATTCCACCAAAACCTTATGCATCATGGACATTGAATGAAGATACTTGTCTGTGGCAGGCACCAATAACTCGTCCAGAACCTTGGCAAGCCTATGTATGGAATGAAGATGCTTTGTCATGGGATTTAACTTATGAATATGATGAAACCATACAAGACTGGAAACGTATAACAACGTGACACTACCAGCAACAAGTAATTCAATATCATATCTTCAAATTCAACAAGAATTTGGCGGCTCTGCAACGAATATCACGTTACAGAACTATTATCGCGTCAACACGGCTATTGGTTTTAATCCCACATCAAACATTGCAAACATAGCTAACAATTCAAATGTCAAGCAATACAATGCTGCTAATTTGACAATGGACATGAATCAATGGTGGACTACACAAAATGGTTTCTCTTATAATGTAGCTTATTCTTCTAATGTAGCAGCCTTAAATTTATGGTCGGCGGCAGTTACTGCTGGTTGGAATAAAACTCTTCCGCTTGATGCTACCGTTGTAATTAGAAGCGGATTTTTTCTGTATAGTAGCAGCACAGGTACATATGCATTCGATTCAGGTGGCGCTGGTGGTGCAGCAGGAACATATCCAGATGGCTCTCTATTACGCATACATAATTTTGGTATAATTAGTGGCGCAGGTGGTGCAGGTGGCGGTGGAACATATCAAAGTCCTGGTACTCCTGGATCAGCAGGTGGTCCTGCAATGCTTATTGGTGCTGCTGCTAGAGTATATGTAAACAATACTGGTACTATAGGTGCTGGTGGCGGCGGCGGCGGTGGCGGTCGAGGTGATGCAGGCACAGACGGCGGTGAAGGCACAGCATCATATGGTGGTGGAGGCGGCGGCGGTGGTGCAGGATGGACTGGAGGCAGCGGCGGCGGTGGGCAAGGTGGTATGAATTACAACGGTTCACCTGGCTCAAGCGGTAGTTGGAATGTAGGAGGTGCTGGTGGTTCAGGTGGTTCTGGTCCAGCCGGTAGTGCAGGTCCAGGTGGCGCTGGTGGAACATCAGGTAATGCAGGTGCCGGTGGTAGTAACAGTTTTGCAAGTGGTTCAGGTGGTTCAGGTGGTGCATCTGGTGTTTGTGTTCAGGGAAATAATAATATTACCTGGGGTCAACTTGGTACTAGAAATGGTACAGTAAACGCATAATAGGAAAAATAATGGCTTACAAATTTAAAATTTTACATATTGACGAACTTAATAATAGTGTTCATGTCAATTTTTATAGTGATGAAATGCCAGAAGGCGTAACATATAATGTTGATATTCATCCAGATGAGAATGGTGTTGCACCTACACAAGAACAAATGATTGAGCATATTAAAACCTTTATGCCTTATCATGTATTCAAGAGAGCAGAACTATTGAAAAATGGTGTTGATATATCTCATATTCACGAACTAAAAGATGTTGAACATGAGATTGTAGAACAAACTAAAACTATGACTGAAAATGAAACATTGAAACTTATTGAAGATTTATTGAAAGATACGAGACAACAATAATGTATTCACATAACAGTTGGTTTCAAACGAATGTTAAACTGCATTCGGTAGATGAACAAGAATTTAGGGTTGATATCACACCATATAAATTCAAACCACTAGACTTTAATTCTGCTGCTAAGATGACAGCGGAATTAATTTATGGCAAATACAAAAAAATATACCTTGCATATAGTGGTGGGCTTGATTCTGAATTCATTCTCAAAACCTTTATTGAAAACAATATACCAATCACGCCAGTAATTGTATTAACGCCGCATAATTATCTTGAAACCTGTTATGCTATACACTTCTGTCGTAAACATAACTTGACACCTGTTTTGCTAGAGTATACCGAGAAGCAATTGTTAGAAGCAATTCACGAATGGTTATTCACTAAGTTTGTAAATATTTCACCAACTTGCACCAATTTCATTCATATGATAATTGTTCAGCAATATGCAACAGTCAATGGTGGTGTAATGCTGTGCGGTGAGCATCCTATATCAGATGACGGCAAGTATGATATCAATAGCACCATGGGTACTGATTTGTCATTTCAAAGCGGTCCGTTTTACTTTAATGCATTATCAATGGATCATCCGCCCGCATTCTTCTATTACACTCAAGAAATATTCTATGCTACACTTAAGAACATAGACTACACAATGCAGGTAAATGAAGCAAAGGCAAAGTTATTTGGTCTTGATTATCGCCCCAAACTAGAGCAACAAAATGATACAATCTATAAAAATGCTGTAGGTGCATTAGCTAGACAGATGGGTTTTTTGTTACCTAGTGTGAAACCATTAGAAGATACTTTTAAATATGGTGATTCTCTTTCATTCTGTAAAGTAATCGAAAACAATTACATTATCGGAGAGCAAAATGTATAGGATCGTAAACACTTTCAAAAAACTAAATGATGCAGATGTTTGGATTATACCAACAAGTATCAATTATTTCACAGAGCAAGAACAGATTATCCTAAATGATTTTATGGGTATTACTTTAAATAGTCCTGGTATCTCAAATTTTACCTTTAATTATGTGACAATGAATGAAAGGACGATTACCTTCGAAGTTGATACGTTGGCAAATCTAAATGCATACGATATAGCGGTATCAAATCATCCTTTTACTATTATTCGAAATCGTAAATTGAGAGAATACAATATACCACAATACTTGGTAATAAGAAATATAACCGAGATTTAAATATGAGACATTTACTATATTATGATAGAAACACTTCACAATTCACATCTTGACAAGTTAGGTTATTACGAAGTCAACGGCCACAAACACCTTCATAAAATTACAGCATATCACCATGCTGGTCAAGATTGGGGAAAAGTAAAATTTAATTTTAATGATGATATTTTTAGTGCATATGATTGGACCAAAGAACCGCGACCAAATATCTCTCTAGTAGAATTCTATAAAGAACGAGCATTACAATTACGAGAGAAATATGAATATCTGGTGGTCATGTTTAGTGGCGGACCAGATAGTATGAACATGATGAATGCATTTATTGATAATGATATTTTTGTTGATGAAATTGTATGCATTCATAGTTATGATAGAACAAAAATTCATACGGGAACAGTAAACAATGCGGATTGGGTCTTTAATGCCAAACCTACACTAGAAAAATGGACTAAAGAAAACAATCTAAAATCTAAAATAACCATCATTGATGAGATTGAGTTAGCAAACAATTACTTAGAATCATTAAAATTTGATGGTAACTATGAGATGGCTTTTGGATCAACGGGTTGGGCTTCACATATTATCTTCAAAGGCACATGGATTAAATATGTGCCACACTTATGGAAAATGATAATCAATGAACATAAGATTGGGTTGATTTATGGTAGCGAAAAACCAAACATAAATGTAGATGAAAACAATCGTTACTATACAAATTGGTTTGATCTTACTTTGGTAGATGCAGCATTTGCATTATCAGAAGACTCGGTATTAAAGCATATTGAATTGAAAGAATATTTTTATCATAGCCCAGACTTCATTGATTTGATAGCAAAACAACTTCATGTTCTAAAGAATTTTATGAACAAGAATCATCACAAAGAATTGTATTATATTCCAACAGAAGGCACAAGACCAACCCATTCATGTTGGAGCAAACACACCAACAAAAATCTAATCTACATGGCATATCATAAGATAATATATCCCAAGTGGAATCCTGCAATCATAACACCAAAAACAAAAGCCCTTGTCAATGGTAGAATAGAAGATTGTTGGTGGTTATCTAAACTTGAACCTGAGAATACAAAATTTTGGGTTCAATGCTATGACAAAATTGCAGAGTTTAGGCGTTATATGCCATGGTTGTTTAGCCGTAGATTATATATTGATTAATTTATGAAAGGAGTTATCTTGAAACTATTTGCATTTTTATTGGCTCTGTTATCTTTCAATGTTCATTCACAGGAGGTTATTAAACTTGTTTGGCCATATTCTTTAGGTCAATCATGGATGAATATAAGAACAATCGCTGATAATGCTAACTCACAGCAAAAGAAATATACTTTTGCGCTTGAATTGAAACAAGGTGCTGGCGGATCAATTGCTGCACAGTTTGTTTTGAATAATTCAAACAATACTCTAATCAGTAATTCAAATACACAAATCATTAGACCATTGACCTCAACAGACGGCGTGTATGATTTAGATTCTTTTGTGCCTGTATTAATTCAAGCAACAGATGTGCCTATAATTATGATCAGTAAAAAATATCAGAGTGTGACTGAATTGTTAGCCAAACCTAATTTGAATATTGGTATAAGTTCAGCAGGTGGTATCACAGATTATGCTGCTAGGATGATGGCTACTAAACCTGATACACAATAT
>Ga0208974_1000497_pt1 | contig 16116 bp, 7 predicted proteins | sample GreLakmeER15MSRF_FD_187699 | JGI IMG/M metagenome (GOLD analysis project Ga0208974, IMG submission 187699) | Freshwater lentic microbial communities from great Laurentian Lakes, MI, USA - Great Lakes metaG ER15MSRF (SPAdes) | ecosystem: Environmental > Aquatic > Freshwater > Lake | place: Great... | reverse complement strand
TACGATGCCATACACTGTTGCGGCTATGTCATCGGCTCTCCAACTTTTGGCTATGATCATTTCACACGCTTGTGTGTCCCAATCTACAGACGCACCCTCATTACCTTCGACCTGTATCAGTAATTTTACAGTGTATTGATATTGACCTGACGCTGTGTAAACCACAGTACTGGCGTTGCCCGCACAAGTTACTGTGCCAGTGTCGCGTTGTAAGGCTGTGTTGGGATAAACCAATGCGCCCGTTGCGTCAAGCACAACTTCGTAAACACCGTTAGTTAATCTATCACTACTTCCACCACCAGTGCCGCCTGCTCCACTGGCCCACGTAAGTGTACCAGTACCATCGTTGTACAAGTAACCTAGTGTGTTTGTTGGTAATGCAGTATCGCCACCTAAGTATGGCGCCCCATTTAATTGTAATACGCCACTTGCGTTGATGCTAAATGAATGTATGCCGTTGCTAATTCTATCTGTAGTGACTGTTCCCGGACTAGCCACAGGAGCTTCGTTAATTAGTCCAGCGTTGGTAACTTGTTGTACAACCAGTGTACCTGATGAGTTAGATAATTTAATGTCACCAATATAGATACTGCCATCAGCGGCATATACATGTCGCCAACGTTTTGCCGGACTGCCTAAATCGTATGTGTTGTCAGTAGCCGGTAGTAAGTTTTTATCAACTGCCGCAAGATCAATACTACCATCCGGTTCAGCAACGATGTAGTCTAATGCTGACCAAAGACTAGTTCCGTCACCAATCTTTAATTTACCAGTGACTAATTCAAATCCTGGCTCCCCTGCTCCTAATACTGGATCTTCCAGTAGCCAGTTTGCGGCGGTATCTCTTCTTAATTTTATTTGCGTTGCCATTTTTTAATAGTCCTTAAAACGTTGTCGAAGCGTTACCGCCATCAATGTGATTCCAACTCAGTGTTGTGCCGTTAGTGGATAGGAGCTTACCAGTACTATTTATTTGACTTGGTATTTGCACATCTGCCCCCATTGCTGAATATAATTCATCAAAGTTTTCATTTACTTTTTCAAACGCAACACGTAACGGATCACCTGTGCGGTCATTTGCTGTCTGGCCAAGGAATATAGTTTGTTTAGACATTATGCTCTCCCTACAGCAATTTGGATTACGCCAGCTTCGCTAAAGTCTTTATCTTCTAAAGCCTTACCAACAATCGATCCAAGTGTTGGTGTGTTTGCTTTAACGGCGCAACCATATGTTGATGCAGTTGTTAGCATATCACCCTTCTTCACCCGACCAACTACCCAACACGGCACCCTACCTGCTAGTGCAATACACACCTTAATACCTTTCTGTTCACTGTTCATCACGTAAGCTGGATCAGTTGTTACTACACCAGCTAGACGTGTATCGTTCATGTTGCTTGTTGTTGTGACTTCTTTGTCGCCACCAAACACAACAACTGTACCCGGACGGTATTCTTTATCACCTTCGTAGAATTCTGCCAAGTCAGCGTATGTTGCTTGTAGTCGGCTTGCACCAGTTAATGACCAGTAACCTTGGATTGTACCAGTAGTAGTATCTGCACCAGTTGTTAGTGTTGCAGATTTTAATGTACCACCACTTGCATCAATAGTGCCTGAACCCAGTGTTAAGTTACTAGTACCGCTCATTGACCAGTTACCAGTTATAGTACCAGCAGTACCTACTGCACCAGTCGTTAGTGTTGTAGTTTTTAGTGTAGTGCCAGTAACGTCTAGTGCTAGACCACTAATAGAAACAGTGGTATTCAATACAGAAGTACCAGTAGCACTTGCCCAGTTGTATTGTCCCGGAGTGTAGAACTGAACACTGTTTGTACCAGTGTTAACATCCATCACTTTGTTAGTGCTTAATCTTAATGATATTGCATTAATATATCCAGCGTTAATTAATACGTTGCCGCTTGGATCAGTTTTAACCAACTGACTTGCTGTACCAATAGTAGTAATACCTAAAATACTATAAACGTTGTTAGCTGTGCTTACGCCATCGTATACGTTGACCATTGCGCCACTGCCACCAAACGGTGCATTCTTAATACCATCACCGTCACGTACAATGTCGCCAAATGCAATCTCACCCACTGCACCAGTGCCTGCTGTCTTAGCACGACCTAACACAGTACCTTGACTTTGCCAAGCTAGTTTAGTGTAAGCAATACCAGTTGCCGCATCTGTTGCATCTTTAAGACTAATCCAACCACCAATAGTAGTATCACTGTTAGTAATACCAGCTGAATTAAATTCAGTGCTCTTAAATGCCGCAAGTCCTAAATCAGCTTGTGCAAGACTTGAACTATTAGTTCTTGTAGTTGCCGCCTTCATTGACAACTTGCTTTGCAGGATAGCCGCTGTTGGGCTTACCATTGAGTTAACAATCTTGTTAGCTTGGATAGCTGATGTAATCACACCGGTTGTGCCGTTGTATGCTAATAATACGTCACTAGTTACAGAGTTAGCTGGTAAACTAACGTTGCGCCATTTGTTAGCAACAATACTTCCGCCACTTACATAAGGTGTTGTTACAACACTTGCATAGCTCACAGAGTTACTTGTACTGTTATTTACAATGTATGTACCGTTATATGTGTTGGGTAATATTCCACTGACTACAATAATTGAACCAATTTCATACGGTGTATTACCCAATGTGTTAGTAAAGTTAATAGTAATGTTAGTACCATTACCTAATCCACCAATTACTGGGTAAACTGTACTTTGGTCGTAAACTGGAATATTACCTTCCGCTAAATTTGTCCATTTAACGTCGCGTAATTCTTGAAACTCATCAAATTCTGCAACTGCAATATCAACATATTGTTTGTTAGCGGCATTTGTACCAGCGTCGGTTACTAACGGAGTTGCTACGTTTGTAATAGCAAACGTTCCCATGTTCATGTTACCCTTCATGGTCAATGCACCATTAAGAGCCATATATCCCGGGCCAATCAAGTTACTTAATGCAACTGGGCCACCTCCGTGGTCTAATCCAAGTCGCTTGTCAATGTATCCGCGAACCGCTGATTGTACTGGAACAACTTCAGGTGCGTTGTTGGTCATTGATGCATCTGTTGAGAATTCACTAACAACAACACCACGTTTAAATCCAATACCGTCTAGGTTACTCAACGCAATTGACGCTGAGAATGTAACTGTACCAGTACCTTGGTCAACTGTAAAGAATCGACCTACACGGAAGATACCGTTCTGGTCTGACGTTACATAGAATACACGTCCAACACCTTCTTCATAAACTTCATTGGCTTGTTGTTTACTTTGTGTTGGGTTACCGTAAATTTGAACTGGATAGTTAGTAGTTGAGTAACTACCAGTACCGATGTCTAAGAAGTCATGTCCAGTTGCACGACAAGTACTAATACGTGTAGTAATCTGTGCTGACGCCCCTGCCGGATAACCTAAACGTAATGTTGCGGCCGCCGCAGTACTAAACGGTTTACTAATTCCCAAGCTAGAGCTTGTAGCACTCATTAGTTGTTTTGCAATGTTAACAACAGGAGTTAATGTTGTAGTATTGATGCCGTACGATCCAGGGTCAGTTGGATATGATAATACTATTTCCGTTGCAATTGCACTTGATACTATAAATGTGCCATTGTATGTACTTGTAGCATTACCAGTTACTGTCCAATAAGTACCAGCCACTGGTATTTGAGTTTGACTTGGAATAGCGTAAGTTACTAAGTACGGACCTGATCCTGACTTGCTGACCCAGCTACTAATTGTAATAGCTGGATTCCATGTGCCCGGATCGTTATCATATGCAAGTGTGATACTTGAATCAGTACTTGCAACAGCATAGTAAAGTCCGTTGTATAATGGATTGTTACTGTTTGTAATTTGATACCACTTGCTAGCCGTTGGCGCAACTGCTTGAGTAGCAAACGGTAATACTACTGAGTATCCTGCTATAATAGTTGTACCAGCACCAACAGTTTGACTTACACTAACTGTCCAGCTTGACCCGCTGCCAGCAGTGATATAAGTGTTGTCACTTAAACCAGTACCGCCGATCTTTTGACCAATAGCCAGTGTGCCAGATGATACTGCGGATACTGTTAACGTTGTTCCTGTGATACTACCAACGACAATTGCCGGCCCTGTTTTGCTTGTAAATCCGCTAACAACAACCTTAGCAGTCATAGTCTTGGCAGTAATTAACTGTGAGTTATTAACGGTATATGTACCAATACCACCAGTACCACCAATAAATGCAGTTACTATAGTGTCAGCAACTATATCGTCACCGATGATAGTCATACCAACTCTAATAATACCTGATGTTAACGTATTAATAGTTAATGTTGTACCAGCACCCGATGCTCCATCATTGATTGTACCGTAGATAACAGCTTTATCTTCTTCAACAAATGTTCCAGGATCACTTGAGTATGCTACTGTAATTTGGTTTGTACTAACACCAGCAGTGGCAGTTGTTGTAACTGTTGGACTAGATGTTAGTACCGGAGTAAACACTGCGTTACCGGTACTTACGGTAATAGTTGGAAGACTTTGATATCCGTAACCTGGACTTACTAGTGTAACTTTTTCAATACTTCCGTTTGATACGGTACATGTTGCAAGAGCTTGTACTGTCGGATCACCACCTACGAATGTTAATACCGGAGGTGTAGAGTATCCGCTGCCAGCATTAGTAATTGTAATGCTTGAAACAGTTGCAACAATAGTTGAACTTACAAGAGCACCAGCCGGTACCCAACATGCTGGGCTTACTATAAACGAATTTTTAATACTGTCAACACTTTGAATAATTGTACCTGCTGGTATTACTGCGCCACCGCTTACGCTGGTTACAATCATACCTGCTGTTAATCCAGTTACATCAGAAACATTAATAACTGTTTGACTAGTTGAATTTGAAACCTGGTGGCTGTAATTATATGCCAATGCCGACTGACCTGTTAACTTGTACCAGTTATCAACAATTGGTAAAGTGTTAGGAGTCCATGCCACATTGTATGTGACAAATTTAAGACCGGTAGCAGGTACATTCTTACTTGCGTATGCCAATGCTGGGATTGTTGTGCCGTCACCAACTAGGTTAGTAATTGGATTAGTATCAATATTCAACCAACCATTTCTAGCAATACCAAAAACAATAGTGCCAGTTGGTGATCCAACACCAGTCGCTGTATTAACAACAATAGTGTAAGTAGTACTTGCACCAACTGGTACAGTAATGCTTTCAACTGTTACACTTCCATCTGTTGGAAAACCTGTTCCAGTAAGAATGTCACCAATCTCAATATCGCCTGCTACACCGTTGACTGTAAGAGTTCTAGTTCCACTGGTCCATGTTAAGAAATTACCCTGTGCAATTTTTAATGGAACTGTATAACTTGTTACACGATGTGTACGACCGTGCCATCCAAATATATACGTACCTTTGTTAATTTGGTTAATAACCGTTTGTTGGCTAATTTCTAATACAGCAATTTTGTTATCACCAACGTGTGAGCCTTGTGTGTTAGTACTTACGTACCCGTTGTAATCATATGTTGCAGTCACAGCACTTGCAAATATTACAGAAGTTGCTGTACAGCCTGTAATTCTATATTGCCCATTATACAGTCCAGTATTAACTCCATCGTTTAATACATCTGTAACAGCAATAAAATCTCCAACTACGTATGGTGCTGATCCTTGATCAGCAAACGTAATAGTAACATAAGTGCCGTCACCGCTTACACCGGTTACAACTAATGCTTGATCATAATCTACATTACCAATGTATGTTAAGTCAGTTGTAAACTTATAATAGTTAAATGACGCATCACTACCTAAAACTGCAACGTTATTAGGTAATAGTTCACCAGTTGATTCGTTTAAGTTATAAGCAAGGATACGATAAATGTCTGCTAAGTTGTCGTTATATTGTAAAGCAGTTGACGGACGAGTTGGGTTTACATTATCGATGTCATTAAATTTAATATTTTGTAATGAACGTAATGTTGCTTGTTGTCCGTCATATAATGCATAAGAAAGTCCAGTACTTGATGTACCGTTACTACCAGCTGAACTTAAATTTAACTTAAGAATGTTTTGTCCGTCAATTGTAACAACTGTATGTTCAATTGAACTTACTTCATAACGAGTAATGCTGCCGCCAGCCATCGAATGATCAATTTCTAGTTCAGTAGTATTAAAAGGTGTGTAAGAATATCCGTATACAAACACAGATAATGCTTGCTTATTAACTGTTGGAGTCATCTCACTAGCAAACTGACCTGACTTATAAATTCGAACAACTTGGGCCATGTCATATGCTAGGGTAACAGCATCTGGTTTTTCAGTTACATCAAATCCTGTAGCACGTAGTCCATAGGTACCGTGTGCGTTTGATCCAGCAACAGAACGAATTTGTCCACCGTTGGCCGCCCAGTAGTGAGTATGACAGTAGTATGTAAATGTTGAAACTTGTTCTGATACACCACCGTTATAACAAACAATCGCATACCCTAAGTCATTAATCATAGCAAAGTCGTTTGCTAACATTGACTTGTTACCGCCCATTTCAATGTTAATTATTAACCCACCACCGTCATTTAAGTAACCAATAGTTCCTAATTGAATAGTAGTCTTTGCATTTAGTATTGCAATTCTTGCAGCCAATAACGTTGAATCTAATCCACTAATAGTTGGATTTGTTCTTACAGTAATTGAACCATCATCGTCGCCGTCAGCAATATAATCTGTTACAAATTCAAGTAAGGTTGCAATCTTAGTATATTCAGCATCCGAGTTTGTAATTACAGGTAAACTAACGTTCTGCGATAATACGTTACCATTTGATTTAGTTACCGGATCGTTAATAACAATTTGTTGCATGATCGTTACTAATCGAGTCATTGCTGAAATACAAATTGCCGATGTAGTTGAAACGTAACTAGCACCAGTTAATTTTGAGTAGTATGATTGTGCGGCATCATACGACATAGAGTTGCCGCCGTACATAATATCGTATACCATTGCATCAACAACATACCCAACGTCACGTGCAGACTTAACTGAATTGTAGTCTGGGTAACCTTTCAAATTGTATGTCGCGGCAATGTAAGCAACGATTTCAGCTTGGATAAAGCTTCTGTTAGCTACAATATTATTTTTAACTTTAACAGCTTCGGCAGTTGTGTTTACTGTTGCAGGGTATGTGATTGCAGGAGCTGCCGTTACACCTTGATCAATAATAGTGTTAATGATTGCCATGTTAGCAGTAACAGCACTTCTAGAAGCAGAGTATGTACTTCCTGGAATAGCAGCCAATGCGCCAGCTTTTGCGTAGTTAAGACCTGCAAGTGTTTGAGCTTTTTGTGCAGTAATAACCAATGCCGCAGTAGCTCTTTGGTAAGAGATACCGGCCTTAACAGTTTGGTAGTTAGAACCAATTGCTAAGTCATATGTAACTGCATCTAATATTAATCCGACGTCACGTGAACAAGTTGCATTGTCATACAAGCCTGCGGCATTGTATGGTGTTGCGGTATCAAGTTTTAATTTAACTGTTGCGGTACTAGCATTAAAGTAGGTAACATCGTTAATTTGGTAACGAACACCCTGAACAAAGAATGCGCATGGAGGTTGTGGTGGTCGAATATCAAGACCGCTATTTACTGCACCTTGGACAGTAATAACTTGTCCTTTACCGTTAACGTTTCTCACGGGCACGTTAAATCCAGAGCCGGTTCCACCGCATGTTACAGTAACACCAATGTTGGTCGCAGTTGCCTGATTACTTAATGTAATAGTTGCTGAAGCCTGGTTGATAAATGTAATAGTAGTTCCGCCAGGAATACCAGTTCCTGTTATTTGATCTCCAACATGTAAGTTAGTAAAGCTACTTACATTTGTAATACTGACAGAAGTATCAGTAATGTCTGCTGTAAATACAGCACTAAGGTTGCTAGATAATGTGCTTAAAAATTCACCAACCTTGTAGTATTCTCCTGATGTATTAGAAACAACGTTAGTAACAACACCGTTGATAACTGTAATATCTGCAGTGGCACCTTGACCGCCAGTAATACCAGGAAGCGATCCAGTTGCAGTTGCTAATACAAGATTAGCACCACCTTGTGTTTTGCTAATAGTAATACTGTCATTAGTTGGATTATTAATTGAAGTAATGTAATATAGTTTTCCGGATTCAATACCGCCAGTTGTCACAAGATTACCAGATCCGGTAAATGTAATTCCGCTTCCAACCACTAGGTCGGTATTTGCAACACTTAATTTAATTAAATTAGTTGTTACATACGTGTTAGTTGCCGTAACTGACAATCCATACATTGGTACATTAATATAGGTACTTGCACCAAGTAACGGAGTATATCCAGTACCATTATTTAGGTTAGTTAAATCAAAATTTTCAATACCGTCATATTCAACAGCAACAATCGTACCACGTAGTCGACCGGCAAACCCGTCAACAAATTGTCCACCAGCAAAACGCTTACGGTTGATTGACTGTGAGAAGCTTGAACAAACTTGCCCGTATGGTGACTTAGTTTTAATTTGACCTTCTGGGTCAAGTACCATAGAGAATCCACCATGCCCCTGCATGGTCAAGTTACTAATACGTACAGCATCGTTAGTTAAGAATACGTCAATTGCTTTATTGTTCTTAGCTTCACTAGTTACATCTAACGGATTAGTCAAATAATGACGACCATAGTTCAACGGATCATACAAATGCCAATCGCCCACGGACAATGTTATTGCGGCCTCAAATGGGTAGATAACCGAACAATTCATAAAGTTGCCGGACACGCTGTCAACAATTGCTTTACCACGTCGATCGGCTCGCATCACTTGGATGCTGCCGGTGTCTGTAGATAGTGTTACTGGTATTAACGAATTTTGTTTAGCACTAATTGTAAATGATGTTGGTGTAGGAGTTGCTAATACATAATAAATTACGCCTTCATCAAACCCACCAAATGATGTTCCTCTAAATATAACAGGATTACCTATATCAAAATTATGTGTTGTAGCTGTTGTAATTCTATTTGTTATAACAGTAGTCGCAGTTGCTTCAACAGCAGTTCGATCGTCCATCAAAATTTTACCAACCCACGATGCTGGTACTTGACCATCACTGAGTGTAATAATAATTTTGTTAGTTGTTCCACCTAGTGTAACTGTTGAGTTAGTTGCATAATCTTCATCATACCCGATAGGACCAATTTCTAAGGCATCAATAATTGAGTCACGATAGAAGAATACTTTTCTCCATGGGGATTGCGATACACGGTCTCTTGGACGAATAATTGTTCTACGGAATTCATCACCGCGAACAGAAACGTTTGCTGCCACACGGATGGGATAGTCTTCATAGTAGATACCTGCTTCAACCTGAATAACAATGTGAATATCTCTTACAGTCTCACCAAACTCAATTTGCTCACCGATTGCAAAGAATCCAGGCTTAGTTAATCGAACTTGTATAGTATCTGCACTTGCACTAGTACCTGAAGTATATTTTACAATACTACCATATGCCGCAGAGTCAATGCCCACTAGTACTTTAGCAGGTATAATATCGTTATTGCCAACTTGGCCTTGGTCAACAGCGCCGTTACCGCCGTTATCAATTTGTACATTCCATACACCTGAACCAAATGTTGGAGTTGGTGCAACACCTACACCGCCTTCAATAATTGAAATTAGTGTGTCCATGTTATTTGCTAAGTCTGCAATTGCTGCCGCACTAGCAGTTTTACCGCTATTGAATGTTTGTAACACTAATGTTTGGAAACGACTAGCAGTTGTTTGATTTAATACTTGTACTGCAACACCTTTAACGAAGTTGATAGCATCTAATGTTTCAGTATATTGTGAACCAATAGCAACTGCCCTAGCACTGGCATTTCTGTAATAGCTTTTACCAGCATTAATACTTTGGAATGTTCCGCCTGTGATAATATCAATGCTCATTGCATCAATAATTAATCCAGTATCTCTGTAGCAAATAGCTTCGTCGTAGTTAAATCCACCGGTATACGTAACATCTAACCAGTCGGTTGTTCTAATAGCAACAGCTGGAGCATTTAAGTTGATAATATTTCTAGCACTTACATATGATGACGGGTATCCGGTTAATACTGGATTTACAAGTGTAGGGCCTTCACCACCATTTGCTATAACTGAAATAATACCAAAGCCTTGGCCTAATTTAGTATTAGCAATTCCGGCGTCTGGGTATGAAACAGCATCAATAATCTGCGGTGTTGAAGAAAGGACCGGAATAAATGCAGTATTTTGAATTACATATAGAGTTAATAACTGTCCAGCGAATGCTATAGCATCTAATACTTCGCTATAGTTATACTCAGTAGTAAATAAATCTGTGCCTTTATAACGACTAGCACTATTGCCATTATAAATTAAATCGTACACGCTTGCTTCAACGCAGTCTTTGATCTGGTTCTTAAATAAGCTAGCACTATAGTTGCCACCTGATACAAATGACGGATAATTTGCAACCAGATAAGCCTCTGATTCTGCCGCAATAAAATCTAAATTAAGTAACGCAATATTTTTAGCATCTACATAGCCGTCACTGGTACCACTTGGAGCATCAATAATTGATACTTCTCTTGAAGAAATACCAAATGTTAGTAAGTCAATAACTACTTGGAATTTTTCACTGATGCTGGTAAGAATTGCTGGGTCGTTAATAACTGGGAAGTTATTAGTTACATACGCAACTGCTTCGTCTTGATAAAGACTCTTTTGCGCTAAAATTGCAGTTCTAGCATTTTTTAAACCAGTGGCCGCAGTAGTAAATGACGGCGGTACTATCACCGGTGCAGTAGTGTAGTCAGCAATAATATCTTGTAAGTAACCAATGTTTTGACTAATGGATGCTTCTGCAACTGACCCGTTAATAAATGTTTCGTTGCGATATTGTTTTACGCTTTGCTGATAGATAGTTACTGGACTATCACTTCGAACAATGTCACCCATCAACGTGTCTATATATGTTAATACTGAAATGAATGGTGCAACTTCGTAGTTGGCAATTTGCTGTACTGTGCCGTTCCAGTAGCGTAGACCAGCATACACTGATTGACTATTACCGCCGTACATCATGTCATAGATTAATGACCATGCAATGTATTGAACGTCACGTTTACAAGTAGTTCGATTGTATGTTAAGTTAGGATATTCTGCTCCTAAGAATGCAACAGCTTCTGCTTGCAAGAAGTCAATGTTGTTAACCAACAAATCTCTAGCACTATTTTGTCCAATAGTTGTACTTGGTTGACTTGTAAATTGTAGCTCCGGCAAATCGTTACTGTTGATAATAACGATAATACTGTTAATGCAATTTTCAACAGATGTTACCGCTGCCCCAAGACTAGCGACTGGCCCTAACAATACAATCTTGTTCTTAAGGTCAATAAGAATTTGTGTCATCTGTGCGGCACTAACATCAGTTTCTGCTACATTAAAATAGATACCTGCTTGGATGCTTTGGTAGTTAGATTGTAATACTAAGTCAAAGCAAACAGCATCAATTACTTGTCCAATGTAAAGACTAGTCGCGGCATTGTCATACGAAAAACTAAGAATATCATTTTTAGCATACTTAATAGCTTCAATAGTTTGTATTAACTGTGTACCTAGAATTTCGTTATTGGCATCGGTGCCGTTAAAGTAAAACACACCAGCTCTAGTACTGTTAAATGTAGTGTCGAGTACAATGTCATTACCAACTGCTTTTAAAATATTTTCTATATCAACTTGATACTTTGCTTGATCGTATGTAAAAATGTTTACATACTTGTTATTAATATAGGCAATTGTTTCTGATTGTAGAAAATCTCTGTTTAATTGTAGTAAATCAAATGCATCTTGGTATCCATCAACTGCAATATTACCGTCAGTTAAAGTCACATTGTTAATTGTACTAAATGTTTGGTCCGGGCCAACAGTATAACTTAATTTTTGTCTGTAAGGGCCAGGCTCTTGGTTAGCAAGCTCGATTAAGTTTTCAGCGGCCAGCGCGGCAGCCCCAACGGTCTTGTAAGCATATTGCCAGAATCGACCTTCTTTACCTACTGGAGTTTTTTGTTGTAAATCGTCACCTGTTGATGTTGACACAAACAGGTTAACTGCACTGGAAAACACTTGGTTATCCACATAGAATTTAGTAGCGGCTTGTAAATCGCCTGCGCCATTTGGAGTACCATAACCTTGTAGGGGTGCCGGATGATCACTCAATGTCAACTTACCAGACATTGTGTCGCCTTTGCGGCTTACAACAAACTTGCGTTGCACAGCTTCAGTTGATAGGTAGTTGCCGGTCAGCGATGAATCGTAGTCTACATCACTGTAATTAGGGAATGTAGGTTCGTCTCGTAATCTTAAAATACTTGATACTGTGCCGTTGTTTACTTGCAAGTAATTGTTATCGGCATACGCACGAGTCATAGCAAGTTGACCAACTGTGGTCTGAGAACCAGGATTATCTAAGTTCCAGTTATCTGCAATCTGCTGAGTGGGATCGGCTAAACTAACAATCTGTAATCCCTGAGCATTAAGGTAGTTTGCTAGTGCAGGCGAATTATCTCCAGATAGTCCGGTTTGATCAACAGTAAAAATAAGTTTAGTATTATCGTCAGTTCTAATTGTAACTGCGCCTTCACCTATTAACTCTCTTGCTGTTAGTCTATCCCCTGCAACGCTACCCATGATAATATCGTTGGCATTGTATGTTGTTGGTGTATCACTTAAATCTGTAAAGTTAATAGCACCATCGATGCCAAACACTGCATAAATTTCGTTGAAGTTATCATTAACTTTACGGAACGATTCACGGATACTGTCACCAGTACCGTCGTTACCTTGTACACCAATATCTATAATTTGTTTTGACATTTATTTTAAACTCCGAAGCTAGAACCGCAACCGCAAGTAGTACTTGCATTTGGGTTTTTAATTGTAAAAGAACTGCCTGCAAGTTCTTCTGTATAATCTATTTCTGCACCCTGCAGATAAGTCATGCTCATGCTGTCTACAAGCACTTTGAATTCGTCTAGAGGAATTTCAAAATCATCCTCGTTTGTTACTTCATCAAAGGTGAAGCCATAGCTGAATCCGCTACAACCTCCTCCCTGTACAAAAGTACGTAATGCTAGGTTTGGATTACCCTCTTCATAGAGTAAATCTTTGATTTTTGTTTTTGCTGATTGAGAAATAGTGATCACAGTGTGCCCTCGATATGATATTTATCAATACCATTTTATAATCTTAATGTAAATACAGTTATGTATATTGGAACAGAATTTGTTAATACTCCGCACTATCGTAAAAGCAAATACGGCACAACTCACGCCTATATGCGTAAAAAGACGGTATTGATATTTCGATGTGATTGCTGTCAGGGAGTGTTTAAGCGTGACAAGGGCAACATGGACCCTAAGCGATTAAACAACAATGTCTATCATTGTTGCGGTGATTGTGATGTTAAGAAATTTGCCCAGAGTAAAGGCGTTGAAGCTAGAAAAGTTTGGGATATGCCTGTTAGTAGTCTTAAGACAATAGACCAACTCTAGAACTAATTACATTCCAGTTGATAATTTTCCATTGATTAGCTAGATAGCTTTTTTTATCAGCTTGATAATCCAGTGCCCATGCATGTTCCCACCAGTCCACTAGCAACACAATGTCCTGTTTAATTTCGTGATTTTTGATAGTTTTAATTGTACCGTTACGTGCTAGGTATGCCCAACCACTGCCTTGTATAGCCATGGCTTCTTTGGCAAATGCATCCTTAAACTTGTCAAAAGTTTTAAAGTGTTTGTTTATAAATTCGCCAGCTGACCCATCAGGTTCGTTTGAGTTTGTGGGTTTTTGAAACTGTGTGAACCAAATGTTGTGTAAAAATGCACCCGCTTCATTAAAGTCAGCATCACCTTCACCGTTGTTAAAGCGTTTTACATACCCGCCATACAGCTCGGCATAGTGATAGTCTATGGTATTTTCACTCATGCTGGGTTCTAAATCATCTCTGGCATAGGGTAACTTAGTGTGAACCAATGTCTTGGGACTATTGCCTTCGTTTAAGGTCCATTTAATAAAATTATACATAGTGTATTTATTTAGAATACAATGTCAACATATTCAGTCCGGTAATCTGCAAAATGGGGTACTAATTTAAATTTTGCTAATGTGTCCACCGTACAATTATACTGTTGGTTGGTCATATTTCCCCAGGATCTATGATTAGCACTAACCCACGCATGTGGGTAATGCATTCCTATGTTGTTAATAAAGAACTCAAATTCTTCAGCAGAGTTACAATCTCTAAGCATAGGATTACCCCAATCTTCAGGAACAGTAAACATTTTATGAAACTTGTTTAAACCTCCTTGTTTTTCCAACCATAGTGCATACAGTATAAATTCACTTTTAATCCTTGATGCATTTTTAAACCACCAAGCAAAGTTTTCATATCCTCCGGTGTGTTCAATAAGTTGTTTTACAACCTCGGTATTAAAGAATATCGGAGTACATATAGACATAGTATCAGATGTGGGCAAATCAACGTTAATGTTTAAATTTGTTGAATACTGTTCCCAAATCTCTGTAGGCATAACAAAATGTCCAGGGCGGGCAGGAGTTTTATCAGAATTATAGTAGTCAGTTGACCATTCCCTAATTAGAAAATTTTGACTGTCTAATATAAGATACTGTGGTTCTTTTATATGTTTAGCAATAATAAGTTTTAACACCTGTTGTGTTTCCCAACCAACTGCCCAGGGGTTAATGTTACTGTTAATCCACGTATTCCAAGCACCGTTAAAATCGTTTCTAGTAAATATTGTTAGTGTATGATTTTGATAATACTGCCTGATGTGATCATTAAAAAACTTAAACCATTCAGCCGGATCTTCTTCGTTTACTATAAGGTAAACTGCCATATTCCTGTCTAAATACTGACCTATACTTTGTGCTTGTAAATCAAGTAGAGGAAGATCTCTAATGCAAGTAACAGTGATAATTGGAGTATAATTAGTCATAATATGATATAGTAGTATATTTAATTATAAATAATCTACAAGGAGATCATTCATGATTAATTTTATTAAAAACCTATTTGGTAGCAAGCCGGTAGAAACAGTTGCAGAAGTACCTTACAAGGTAGAAGCAGTTGCGCCTACACCGGTAGCTGAACACGCTACTCAAGCAGTTGTTGAATCTATTGCTCCAGCCAAAAAAGCGGCAGCTAAGAAAGCACCTCCGGCTAAAAAGCCACGTACTCCAAAAGCGGCAAAATAATAAAAGGGCCTTGTGCCCTTTTATTCAAACCGTTTTAATTGCTCTGAGTAACGAGCCATGTCCTCTTGAATACGAACCTTACGCTGTTCATTCAAATTAGGATGTTCTTCTAGCTCTTCCCTAAGAGTTTCCAACCGATGTATTAGTTGTTCTCGAGATAGCTTTTGGCTTGATTGTACAGTTCCATGCTGGCTAGGTTTTTGCCCTTGCTTTCGCACATTATGTCGAACTGGTTTAGAAAAGTTATTGCCCATTCGTTTGTTTTTTGATTCCAATAAAAGTCGCTGTGTGCCCTCAGCTTTTGTTTCTTATAGCCATCTAGAAGTAGTTGGCTGTGAACAGGTGCGGCAAGTTGGTCATGCCCCACGAGATAATCTTCACGAGATACTGAATAATGCATAGTAGGGCGCATACCACGCCAACTATCCACAACACGCTTAACACGATTGTCTGTTGAAAGGAGATACTCCCCTTCGCGAATCCAATGATGGTGAATATCGAGCACAATAGGAACGATATCGCTAATAGTAAGACAGTCATCTAGTCCCCAAGAGTTTTCTTCGTTTTCGATAGTGATGCAATTACGTGCTTCATTCGACAGCTTCTGATAAGCCTTGCGGATTCCTTCGGGTCCTTGTTTTCCTGATATATGTACATTGATTTTAAAGTCTTGGAATGTTTTTCCGTATCCCATGTATCGGGCCATGTCTGCATGATATTCAAATTCCTCTATACTTCGCCCAACAATGCCTTCGTTAATACTAGCAAGAACAACAA
>Ga0208974_1000495_pt1 | contig 16168 bp, 8 predicted proteins | sample GreLakmeER15MSRF_FD_187699 | JGI IMG/M metagenome (GOLD analysis project Ga0208974, IMG submission 187699) | Freshwater lentic microbial communities from great Laurentian Lakes, MI, USA - Great Lakes metaG ER15MSRF (SPAdes) | ecosystem: Environmental > Aquatic > Freshwater > Lake | place: Great... | reverse complement strand
AGCAATTGCAATTACATCATATGGAATTTCTGATGTTAAGTCGGTTTACGGTGTTGTGGGATCTGGATCTACATTTACGGCTGATGTTCTTCAATCAACTGCATTTTTTGTTGGAATTGCTACAATTGCCCCTCTTCAGTATAATTCAAATATCGGTATTTTACAAACCAATATTACATCAACAGTTGGTGTGGGATCAACTCAAATTTTTGTAAATAGTACTTCTGGAGTGTCTGTAGGAAGTTCTATTAGTGTAGGAGCAGCAATTACAAATGCATATGTAACTGGTGTTGGATCCACTTTTGTAACTATTGGTACAGGATCAACAGCAGGAGTAACAACAGCAGTAACGACACTCAGTGCAAATGTTGGTATTGGATCAACTGTCATCTATTTACAGTCTGTTTCTTCTGCACTTACATTACAGGCACGTATTAGTGTCGGTTCAACTGGTGAAATAACAAATGCCCCTATTACCGGGATTGGAAATACATTTATAACTATTGGAACAGGGTCTACAACAGGGAGTTTGCTTAGATTACTAATTAATAGTCCAGTTGGTATAGGATCCACTCAGTTATTTGTTGCAAGTACAGCAGGAATTTCTATTGGAAATACTTTCAATCTTATAACAGGAGCTGGAACATCATTTGGATTATCTGTTGTTAGTTTAGCTGCAACATCCATTTTTATTGGAGCTGGAGATACTCAATCTTCTGTAATTGGAATTGGAAGTACTGTTGCATTTACACGGATTTCTTCTCTGGTTGTTGGTTCGGCAATTACATTTACAAACGTATCCACAGTTGTTGTTGGAAATGCAGTAACTTTCAGCAATCCATTATTCACAAGTGATGTAATATCACCAAACAAGTTATTTCCAGGAACAATTGTTAAAAAAGATAATATAGTTTCTTATGGAACAACAAATACTGTAGACCCTTTCTATGGTAAAGTCATATCTGTAGGGACAACATCAATTAAAATTGGTGGAATTAAACTTCCAAATACTGCACTTGGAATTGCAACAGTTGCCGGAGTGTGTGATGGAGAATTTCCGACTACATTAATTTCAGTATCAGATTTTCAAATTTTAACAACAAATTTAGAAGACTCTACAGATAACACTCTTTATACAAAACTTCCAAAGAACAACATATCTTCTGTTGATCTTACAAATGCAAGTTTAACGATTAGAAAATCTTATACAGTCAATATTTTAAATAATCAACTTTCAACAGCAGCAGTTGCCGGATCTAATGAAACCTTCTTGCCTTTTGATGAAGAAAGATATTCACTAATTCGTTCTGATGGATCCACAGAAGTTCTGACTTCTGATAAGTTCTCATTCACATCTGGATCAACTCAACTTCAAATTTATAATCTTGGATCAAATGACACTGGTGCAACATTAGTCACGACACTTACAAAAATAAAACCAAAGGCAAAATCAAAACTCAAAAATAGAGTGAATAGTGTTATTGTAGATAAATCAAAATATAATTATTCGGGAATAGGTGGAACTACAATTAATGATGGACTAACTTTTGGAAACTACCCTTATGGCACCAGAGTTCAAGATGAAAATATTTGTTTAAATGTTCCTGATGTGATTGAAATTCATTCAATTTATGAATCATTAGATACAACAGATCCATCAGCACCAACTGCTGTTTTATTCTCAATTACAAGCCCATCCACAACAACTTCTGAGTTGATTATTGGAGAAAAAATCATAGGTCAAACAAGTGGTGCAATTGCAATCTGTGCAGAAAAATTAACAAATACTCAAATTTCCTTTATATACAAAAATCAAAATACTTTTAAAGAAGGAGAAACATTAGTATTTGAAGAATCAAATATTCGTGCAATCGTAGTAACATTAAATATTGATAGTTTTAATATTTCTTCAAATTACACATTTTCTACTGGGCAAGAAGGCACATTTTATGATTTTGGTGTAATCAATAGAAAATCGGATTCTGATGAACCAACTAAAAGACTAAAAATTTATTTCCAAAGTGGATATTATCAATCTTCAGACGATGGGGATATTACAACAGTAAATTCATACGATACTTTTGATTATAGTAAAGAAATACAAAGTGTGAATGGAATTTCAAATTCAGATATTATTGATATTCGACCAAGAACTTCTTCATATACAGTATCTGAAAACTCCAGATCACCACTAGAATTTTATGGTCGAAATTTTAATGCATCTGGAAATTCTGCAGCAAATGTTCTTGCTTCAGATGAATCTATTCTCACAACTTTTTCTTTCTATTTGGGAAGAATTGATAGAATTTATCTTTCAAAAGATGGTAAATTACAAGTCAAATATGGCAATCCTGCAGAAAGGCCAGAAAAACCAGTATCTGTTGATGATGCGATAGAAATTGCTACAGTATTTTTACCACCATATCTTTATAATGTTTCTCAATCTTCTATAGAATTTTTAGATCATAAAAGATATCGAATGGTTGATATCAAACAACTTGAAAATCGTATTAAAAATTTAGAGTATTATACTTCTCTTTCATTATTAGAAACGAATACTGCAGGACTTTTTGTTCCTGATTCAAATGGATTGAATAGATTTAAATCTGGATTTTTTGTAGATAATTTTACTTCACTTCTTGCACAAGAAGATGGTGTTTCTTATAAAAATAGTATTGATTTAAGAAATAAGGAATTGAGACCTCAACATTATACAAATTCTGTAGATTTAATTGCAGGACCTGTAACTAATGTTGATCCAAATGCTGATCTTCAATTTTCACCTCCAGAAGGGGTCAATATTAGAAAATCTTCAGACATTATTACTTTAGATTATGCAGAACGTGAATGGTTTAAACAAACCTTTGCAACAAGATCTGAAAGTGTGACCCCATTTTTGGTTAGTTTTTGGCAAGGAACTGTAGAACTTACTCCATCATCTGATACCTGGGTAGACACTACAAGAATTGAAGCAAAAATCATCAATACTGAAGGAAATTATGCAGAAACTCTTGCCACTGCAAGTAGAACTTTAAATGTAGATCCACAGACAGGATTTTCACCAACAATATGGAATTCTTGGGAAACGAATTGGACAGGTCAAGAAGTTACTCAAAACACAAGAGAAAGAACTGAAACTACTACTAGTGGTGGAAGATGGGGTCAAATGGGACTTCGTGGAAATGGTGATTTAACCGGAGGACAATTCATAACCGATACAACGACTACCGTTCTTAGAGATACTCTAAGAGAAGTAAGAGATACTGGAGTTCAGACAAGAACAGGAAATAGAACTATTGTTACTGAGCAATTTGATGCATCATCTGTTGGTGATAGGGTTGTAAGTCGAAATCTCATTTCATTTATGAGGTCAAGAAATATTCAATTCATTTCTAAAAAAATAAAACCACTCACTCAGATGTATGCTTTTTTTGATGGAGTTGATGTCACAAAATATTGTGTTCCTAAACTTTTAGAAATTAATATGATATCTGGTGTCTTTCAAACTGGAGAGACTGTAATTGGATCAATTTCAAATACTGGATTGGGACCAAATAATACAAATACAAACTCAAGAATAACTTTTAGAGTTGCTCAACCAAATCATAAAGAAGGTCCTTATGACGCAGCAGTAACAACTTTTTCGTTAAATCCTTATACAAGTCAAGTTCTTCAAGGAACATATTCATCAACATCAACTATTTTGAATGTTGACACATTCTCACTATCAAATGAACCTCAAGGGCAATTTAGTGGAAGAGTTGAAAGTGGAATGGTTCTTATTGGAGGAACAAGTGGAGCTCAAGCAACAATTACAAATGTAAGATTGATTTCAGACATATCTGCAACTTTAATTGGAAGTTTTAATGTTCCCAATCCAAATATTAATGTTCATCCAAAATTTGAAACGGGATCTAAAGTTTTTACATTGATAAACAATGATTCAAATGATCAAAATGTAGCAACAACAATTGCCGAAGAAGGATTTACTTCGAGTGGAACTTTAGAAACTGTTCAAGAAAATATTATTTCTGTAAGAAATGCACGAATTGAAAATAAACAAGAATTTGAAGACAGGGCAGTTTCAAGAACAACAGGAACACAAGTTATTTCAACACAAACAGTTTCTCAATCAACCTCACAAAATGTTAATATTGTTTGGTATGATCCATTAGCACAATCATTCTTAGTAGAAGACAGCACAGGAGTATTTTTAACAAGATGTGATGTATTTTTCAGATCAAAAGATGATACTGATATTCCTGTAACTTTTCAAATCAGAACTATGCAAGGGGGATTCCCAACAAGAAAAGTTCTTCCATTTTCTGAGATTATATTAGAACCAAATCAAGTTTCCACATCAGGTGATGGGTCTGTTGCTACTTCATTTGTATTTAAGGCACCAGTATATCTTGAAGGGGGGCAGGAATATTGTGTCTGTATTGCATCAAACTCTACAAAATATAGTGTGTACATTTCTAGAATTGGTGAAAATGATCTTCTAACACAAACATTTATTTCAAATCAACCAACTTTAGGATCTTTATTTAAATCTCAAAATGCCTCTACTTGGGAACCAAGTCAGTGGGAAGATTTAAAGTTCACACTTTACAGAGCTGATTTTATTCAATCTGGATCTGCAGAATTCTATAGTCCAGAACTAACAGAGGGTAACAATCAAATTGCAACTTTACTTCCAGATTCACTAAATCTAAATTCTAGAAAAATTAGAGTGGGATTAGGAACCACAGTACAAGATAGTGGATTAACTCTTGGAAATACTGTTCTCCAGCAGGGAAGTAATGCGACTGGTAATTTTGTTGGTAGTGCAGGAATATCAACAGGAACACTAAGTGTGATTAATGCGGGTATTGGATATACTCCATCATCAGGATCTGCTACTTATAGTTCTGTAACTTTAGACACAATAACTGGGAGTGGTCAAGGAGCAACTGCAAATATAACAATATCAAATGGTTCAGTTGTATCTACTGGAGTTACAATTGCGTCTGGTGGTTCTGGATATCAAGTTGGTGATGTTCTTGGAATTACAACGATTGGAAGTCTTACAATTGGACAAAACGCAAGATTCTCTGTTGGCATTATTACAGCAGTTAATCAATTAATTCTTGATAATGTTCAAGGAGATTTTGTAACTGGTGTTGGTAAAACCATTCAATACATTAATAACTCCGGTCTTACAACAACACTAAATTCCTCTTATGGTGGAAATGTTACAATTTCTACGATTAATGTAGTAAGCGATGGTTTGAGTATTGTAGTGAATCATAAGAATCACGGAATGTATTCAAATACAGATCTTGTGTCTATTTCTGGAGCAATTTCTGATGTAAAACCAACAAAATTAACGTCAGGATATACTTTTGATTCTACATCAGCAATTCTTGTTGATGATTCTTCTACATTCTCAACTTTTGAAAATGTTGGTGTCGGAACAACAAATCCAGGATATCTTTTGATTGGAAATGAAATTATTTCTTATACATCAACTTCTTCTGGTTCAATTGGTGGGCAAATTGTAAGAGGTTCAAATCCAATTAACTATGTAACTGGTACACCAGTTTATAAGTATGAGTTGAGTGGAGTTTCTCTAAGAAGAATTAATAAAACTCACAATTTATCAGATGTAACTGCAGCAGATTCAATTTCTTTTGATTCTTATACAATCAAATTGGACACTTCATCAACTACTGGAATAGCAAGAAGTACTTCATCTGGATATCCAACTCTTTACTTAAATCAAACAAAATCAGCAGGTGGTTATAATATAAAGGCATCTCAAAATATGCCCTTTGAAATCATTACACCAATGATACAGAACGTTACTGTGACCGGAACTTCACTCAGTTCAGAAATCAGAACAATATCTGCATCCAGTATTAGTGGAAATGAAATTCCATTTATTGATACTGGATTTGATAATATTACATTAAATCAAGTAAATTATCTTGATAGTCCGAGAATGATTGCGTCTAAAGTGAATGAGACTCAATACCTCTCTACACTTCCAGGCAATAAGTCAATGAATTTGAGAGTGTTCTTAAACACAATTGATAGTAGATTAAGTCCAGTTATTGATACTCAAAGAGTGAGTGTAATATTAACTTCAAATCGAGTTAATAATGTGATTACAAATTATGCAGAAGATTCGAGAGTCAATAGTATTTTTAGTGATCCAACAGCATTCCAATATCTTTCAAAAGAAATTACTCTTGAAAATCCAGGAACATCGATTAAAATATTACTTAGTGCATATAATAATCTATACTCAGATATTCGTGCATTTTATGCAATCAGTGAAAATCAAAACTTCAATCCAATTTTTGTTCCATTTCCTGGATACGAAAATCTTAATAGTAGAGGACAAATAATTGATATTCAAAATAATAATGGTCATCCAGATACTTTTGTTCCATTAACATCAAATACTGGATTTTCACCGACTGATGTTTCATTTGCCGAATATACATTTACTGCAGATCAATTACCAGCATTTAGATCGTATCGGATCAAAATCATTATGACTTCTACAAGTCAGGTTTATGTTCCAAGATTGAAAGATTTAAGAGTAATTGCATTAGCATAGTATGAAATATGCAAAAGTTGAAGGACATTCTCACCTTTTACGTGATTCAAAGACAAATTCAATTATTAATACAAATATGGTAGAATATCAAGAATATTTAAATAGACGTAATGTAAAAGTAGATGAGAATCAAAAAATACAACATCTAGAATCTGATGTTGCTAATATAAAAAATGATCTTAGTGAAATAAAATCTTTATTAAGGAGTTTAGTCAATGAATCCCGATGAAATTAAACTTGAAAATTTAAGTAAAAATTTTGAATACTTTAAAATAAGCACAGAAATAGATAGTATTAATGATATTGAAACTGCAAAAGATTTTGCAAAATGTTATTGTAAATTGTATTTGAAACAACAAGAGGTTCTTTCATCTTTAGGTTCTATCAAATAATAACTATAGATATAAAGACATTGCTATAAATATTTAAAAAAGAGTAGAAAATAAATGGCACAACCATCATCAAGACAAGGTTTAATAGATTACTGCAAAAGAAAACTTGGAGCACCAGTTCTAGAAATTAACGTTGCAGACGAACAAATTGATGATTTGGTTGATGATGCTCTTCAATTTTTTAATGAAAGACATTTTGATGGAGTAACTCAAATATACTTAAAGTATCAAATTACTCAAGGAGATATTGATCGTGGTAGAGCCCCTGCAGGAAATAGTACAACGGCAGGAATAGTTACTACGACAGCAACAACCAATATAGTTGGAACCGCAACTACTTTTACATATCAAGAAAATAGCAATTATCTACAAATACCACCATCAATTATTGGAATTAATAAAATTTTTAAATTTGATGGTTCTAATACTGCTACAAATAATATGTTCAGTGTAAAATATCAATTATTTTTGAATGATATTTACTACTGGGGTTCAACTGAACTTTTATCATATGCGATGGTAAAAACTTATTTGGAAGATATTGATTTTCTTCTCAATACAGAAAAACAAATAAGATTCAATCAGAGGATGGATAGATTATATTTGGATATTGATTGGGCAAGTGTAAATGTTGGAGATTATTTGGTAATTGATTGTTGGAGACTTCTTGATCCAAATGATTTTTCAAGAGTTTGGAATGATTCATTCTTAAAACCATATTTAACATCACTTATCAAACGCCAATGGGGACAAAATTTAATAAAATTTCAAGGTCTCAAACTGCCCGGTGGTGTTGAATTGAATGGTAGACAAATTTATGACGATGCTCAAAAAGAAATTGATGTAATTATGGAAAAAATGTCAAATACTTATGAGTTGCCTCCTTTCGATATGATAGGATAATCAGATGCTAAATCCATTTTTTCTACAAGGATCTGCAAGTGAAAAAAATTTAATGCAAGATTTGATTAATGAATCAATTCAAATTTATGGTGTTGAGGTTCATTATTTGCCCAGAAAATATATTACAGAAAAAACAGTCTTAAGAGAAGTTATTGAATCAGTTTTTGATAATGCATATCCAATTGAAGCATACATTAGTAGTTATGATGGATATGGAGATAATCCTACAATACTTTCTAAATTTGGAATTCAAAATTTAAATGAATTGACTTTAGAAATTTCCAGAGAAAGATTTGAAACTTACATTTCACCACTAATAAAAAATTTGAGCAATATCAAATTATCAAATCGACCTAAAGAAGGAGATCTGATATATTTCCCTCTTGGAGATCGTTTATTTGAAATCAAGTATGTAGAGCACGAAAAACCATTTTATCAATTGCAAGGCAAATATACATATCAATTGACCTGCGAACTCTTTCAATATGAGGATGAGGTTATTGATACTGGAATTGGTGAAATTGATGACACTATTGGAGGATCTGATAATAATGATCTAGATAATTCTTTCGTTCCTCTTGGTCCAATTCAAACACTAACTCTTGTTGGAACTGGAGTAACTGCGACTGCAATAACAAACATTGTGTCTGGAGGAATTCGATTCTTTACTGTTACAAATAGAGGAGGTGGTTATTCAAGTGCTCCTAGAGTTGCAATATCATCTGCACCATCAGGAGGAATGACTGGTATTGGGTCTGCAACAATGATTGGAGGGATTGTTGTCTGTACCGATAATACAAATCCAAATTTAAAATCCGTTCAATCCGTTGAGGTTATCAATTCTGGTTTTGGTTATACAGTAACACCAGGAGTTGCATTTTTTGGAGATGGTGCAGGAGCAGCAGCAACTTGTACGATTGGTAGTGGTGTAGTTGGCATTATTACCATTACAAGTGGTGGTTCTGGATATGTGGACACACCCACGATTACATTTACTGGTATTTCAACCGTCTCTGCTGCTGCAACTGCTGTAGTAAGTTCTGCAGGAACAATTACTCAAATTCGCATCATAAATGCAGGATTGGGATACACATTATCTCCTACCATTACAATTGGAAATCCATCATTAACTTCTACTGGAAACTTTATTTTTAATGAGGTTGTTGTTGGGTCTGCAAGTTCAACTACAGCACGAGTAAAATCTTGGAATTCTATAACAAATATACTTGAAGTATCAAATGTCACTGGTGCATTTGAAGTTGGGGAAAATATTGTAGGTGCTGCCTCAAGTGCTTCCCACGAACTTCGTTTGATTAATGTTTACCCACCAGATAATGGTTATTCTTCAAATGAAGAAATAGAGAATGAAGCAGACCAAATTATAGATTTTAGTGAAAGAAATCCGTTTGGTACCCCATAAATTATCAGATGGTTAAATAGTACTATATGTTACTTATCATATGTTTGAGTATTTTTACCACCAAATCTTAAGAAAAACTGTTATTGCATTTGGTTCTCTCTTTAATGATATTACAATTAAACACACAAATTCTGCAGATGAGATTGTAAGTGTTATAAAAGTTCCTCTTGCATATGGACCAACGCAAAAGTTTTTGGCAAGATTAGAGCAGTCTCCAGATTTAAGCAATCCAATTCAAATTACATTACCAAGAATGTCTTTTGAGTTTACTGGATTGACATATGATACTGCAAGAAAATTAACTACGACACAAACATTTTTATCAAAATCCGTTACTGACGGAACTGAAACTAAAAAAACTTATATGCCAGTTCCATATAATTTACAATTTGAACTGTCTATAATGTCAAAGTTGAATGATGATGCTCTTCAAATCATCGAACAAATTCTACCATATTTTCAACCATCATATAATCTTACAGTTGAACTTGTTGATGAAATTAATGAAAAAAGAGACATTCCAATTATTCTTGAAAATGTTACGATGCAAGATGAGTATGAGGGAAATTTTGATAAAAGAAGAGTCTTAATTTATACTTTGAGATTTACTGCAAAGTTATATCTTTTTGGACCAACTTCAACAGTAACAAAAGATATTGTCAAGAAAGTATCCATCAATTACATTACTGGAGATACTACAAATACTCCCAAGAGGGAAGTTGTATATTCTGCAGAACCGAGAGCTATCAAAAATTATACTGGTACTGTGATTACAAATATTGCAAATGATATTACAACCGAAGATGTTTTGATTACTGTAAATAATGCATCTTCTATTTCTGTAAATACATATCTCGATATTGAGGGTGAAGAAGTATATGTAAAATTGAAATCTGGTAATGTTCTTACTGTGGAAAGAGGAAGAGATGATACAACAATTACATCTCATCTTGCTGGTGCTCAGGTTAAATCAATCACAAGTGCCGATGATTTACTAATAGAAGAGGGGGATGATTTTGGATTTAGTGGATCTACAACGTCACCATAATGACAGAGAAGAATGAATCAAAAAAATTTGATAAATTAAATGAAACTTTTAATGTTTCGGGAGAGGTAGTGGAAACTGAAATTATAAAAGAAACTCACGAAAATAAAATTGGTGAGATTTCGAATTCAATTCAAGATATTAAAAAAGATTATGAATATACAAGAGGGAATTTATATTCTTTGATTGAGAAGGGTCAGGAAGCAATTAATGGAATTCTTCAGTTAGCTCAAGAAAGTGAGATGCCTCGTGCATATGAAGTTGCCGGACAATTAATTAAGAATGTTGCAGATGCAACCGATAAATTAATGGATCTACAAAAGAAACTCAAAAATATTGAGGAAGACAAACAACCTCGTGGACCAACAAACGTCACAAATGCATTATTTGTGGGGTCAACAGCAGAATTGGCAAAACTTTTAAAAAAACAATCTACTGAAGAAAATGTTTAAGAGTTTAAAAAAAACTCATAATAAATATAAAAAAGGATATTGATCAATAAATGGACGCATATAAAAAGTTTACTCATAAAACTCCACATCTAAAAGGAAAACAACATCAGTTGGATCCTAATTTAGATTTAAAACAGTTGGTTCACCATGCAACAGTTCAATATGTTGATCGTGATGCTGATGGGGATGTTGATGTTTATGATAATCCAAAGAAAAAAATCCCAGATGAAAATGTTTCTAGTGCGCAAAAAGCACAAGAGTATTCTAATAAATTAATTGCAAAACAAAAAGGTGAAATTAAGCACACCAAAAGAGGTATGGCATATGAAGATGCTGTGAATGAAGAACCTAGAATTGCAAGAAAACCTGGGCAACCAACAAATTCTAAAAAACACTCTGACCTTTATACCGATGAAAATCCTAAAGGTACTATTGGTGGATTAGGGTTTAAAGATGTTGCAACAGCAAAACAATCAGTTTCTAAAATTAAAGACTCTGGAAAAACCCATGCGCATAAAATCCAAGCAGCAATTGCTATGGAACAAAGAGCAAAAGTAATGGGTAAAAGTTCAGAGGCAGCAGTTTTTAGAAGTTTTATTAATTCTATGAAAGAAAAAACATCAGAAGAAGTAGAAACATCTTTAGTTGAAAAAATACTTGGTGAAGAAAATTGTGGTAAAGGAATGTATTGGTGTAATACAAATAAAGAATGTAAACCTCTACCAAAAGGGTTTGATGTTCCTGGACAAAAAATTAAACCAACTGAGGTTGGTATTGGGAAACCAGTAGAAGGGTCTTGTAGTAAAACAAAAAAAGGAAAAGATTGCCCTGTACACGGAAAGATGGATTGTTCGATGAAAGAATCAAAAGATCACGAATATTCAATGGCTCGTTCTGAACTCTCTATAATATCAAATGCTCTAAAGAGATTGCAGAAAAAAATGAGTAAGGGAGAAGGAAATGTTGAGGCATGGGTCCAATCAAAAATTACAAAGGCAGCAGATTATCTTGATTCTGCGGCAGATTATATTGATAGTGGTGAAATGGATGAAGCAGCAAATCCTGCTCAACAAGCAGCAATTGCAATTAATATGAAAAAGAAAGGTATAAAACCAAAATCAGAAGTTGATGAAGCATGTTGGGTTGGATATAAACAAGAAGGGTTAAAGAAAAAAGGAAAGAAAATGGTTCCAAATTGTGTTCCAGAAGAAACAGAAATTCAAGAGGCATCAAAGTCAGGAGATGCTTCTCTTCACGATTGGTTTGCAAAAAGCAAATCTTCTGATGGAAAACCTGGATGGGTCCAGTTAGGAGGAAAATATGCAGGAAAACCTTGTGCAAAACAACCAGGGCAAACTACTAAACCAAAATGTGGTAGTTCAAAAATGGCAGCAGAAATGTCTCCAGAAGAAGAGGAAAGGGCAGCAGAAAGAAAAAGAAGAGAAGATCCAAATCCAGATAGAAAAGGTAAGGCAATAAATGTTGCAACAGAAGAGTATGTAGAGGAAGATGCATGTAAAACAAAAGTCAAATCAAGGTATAAAGTCTGGCCTTCTGCATATGCATCAGGAGCACTTGTAAAATGTCGTAAAGTAGGTGCCGCAAACTGGGGAAATAGCAGTAAAAATGAAGAGATTGTTTATGAAGGTGATTATTGGCATCCAGATCCAGAAATAGATAGAAAACTTGGTGGTCCTGGACCAAATCAACGTGCTCGTGAAGACAATCCTCAACCAAAATCAGATCCCAAGAAGTTACGTCCCGGTGAATCTTATATGGATTGGAATAAACGTCAAAGAGGTCTCAAGAATTCTTATGAACCAGATAGTGAATTGATTGATGAGTCAACTCGTTTACAAGCAGAAACAGGAAACATTCTTGCTGTAATTTTAAACTGGAGAGGAAAGACATATTCAATTAGAATGTTCTTTCCACAAATTGGAATGCCCAGCAGGAAAGATGTTACGACAGAGATACAAAAAATTTATCCAGGTTCTCAAGTTCTTCAATATAAAGTTTCAACAATTGAACCAGGAATGCCCCTGATTCAAGTTGTAAATTCAAAATCAAAAAACTATCTTCCCAATTCTAAAACAATTGGTGAAGAAGTTGAGGTTGAAGAAGATTGGCAGAAAGAAAATCGTAAAGACAAAACTGATGGGTTAAGTCAAAAAGCAGTGAATGCATATCGCAGGGAAAATCCAGGTTCAAATCTTCAAACAGCAGTGACAGAAAAAAAACCAACTGGTAAAAGGGCACAAAGAAGAAAAAACTTTTGTAGTCGTATGTCAGGAATGAAGTCAAAACTCACCTCTGCAAAAACTGCAAGAGATCCAGATTCAAGAATAAATAAAGCACTTCGTCGTTGGAACTGCAACTAATATATGAGTGCTGACATTTATCTTGGTAATCCTTTACTTAAAAAGGCAAATACACCAATTGAATTTACAGAAGATCAAATTCTTGAATTTATAAAGTGTAAGGAAGATCCTGTATTTTTTGCAAAAAATTATGTAAAAATTGTGACTTTGGATTATGGATTACAACCATTTAAGATGTATCCGTTTCAAGAAAAACTTGTTGAAAGATTTCATAAGAATAGATTTAATATTTGTAAGATGCCTCGGCAGACTGGTAAGAGTACCACTGTCGTATCATATCTTCTTCATTATGCAGTATTTAATGATAATGTAAACATAGGTATTCTTGCAAACAAGGCAGCAACAGCAAGAGAACTTTTGGATCGTCTTCAAACGGCATACGAAAATCTTCCAAAGTGGATGCAACAAGGAATTATTTCTTGGAACAAAGGTTCTCTTGAATTAGAGAACGGATCTAAAATTTTAGCAGCATCCACTTCGGCATCTGCTGTTCGTGGTATGTCTTTCAATATCTTGTTCTTGGACGAATTTGCATTCGTTCCAAATCATATTGCAGATTCATTCTTTGCATCGGTATATCCAACGATTACTGCAGGTAAAAATACCAAAGTTATTGTTGTGTCTACACCACACGGTATGAATCATTTCTACCGTATGTGGCACGATGCGGAGAAGGGTAAGAACGAATATATTTTTACAGATGTTCACTGGAGTGAAGTTCCTGGTAGAGATTCTGCCTGGAAGGCACAGACAATTGCTAACACTAGTGAACAGCAATTCAAAGTTGAATTTGAGTGTGAGTTTCTTGGTTCAGTTGATACTTTGATTGCACCAAGCAAACTCAGATCACTTGTCTATGAGCATCCTAAGACTCGTAATGCTGGTTTAGATGTTTATGTGGATGCTAATGAGGAATGTGATTACGTCATCACTGTAGACGTTGCTAGAGGGGTAGGGATTGATTATTCGGCATTTGTAGTTGTTGATATTACACAGTTTCCTCATAAAGTTGTTGCAAAATACCGAAACAACGAAATTAAACCGATGATGTTTCCAAATATCATTTATGAGGTAGCAAAAAATTATAATAATGCATTTATATTATGTGAAGTTAATGATGTTGGAGATCAGGTTGCAAGTATTCTTCAGTATGATTTGGAGTATAGTAATTTGTTGATGTGCTCTATGAGAGGAAGAGCAGGTCAAATTGTAGGACAGGGATTTTCTGGAAAGAAAACTCAACTTGGAGTAAAAATGTCCAAGACTGTTAAAAAAATCGGGTGCTTAAATCTCAAAACTATGATTGAAGAGGATAAGTTGAACTTTAATGATTATGAGATTATGAGTGAACTTACCACATTCATTCAAAAACACAATTCGTTTGAGGCAGAAGAAGGATGTAACGATGACTTAGCAATGTGTCTTGTCATCTATGCTTGGTTAGTAGCACAAGATTATTTTAAAGAACTCACAGATCAAGATGTAAGAAAAAGACTTTATGAAGAGCAAAAAAATCAAATAGAACAGGATATGGCTCCATTTGGTTTTGTTTCTGATGGGTTGGATGAAACAAGTTTCACTGATGTTGATGGTGATCGTTGGTTTACTGATGAGTATGGTGATCGGTCTTTTATGTGGAATTATATGTAAATAAAAGATTTGATAAATATTTCTTAGATAAACTGAGAATTTACGGAGAAAAAAATGGCGACTCCTCAATTATCTCCAGGCGTACTCGTCAGAGAGGTTGATTTAACGGTAGGAAGAGCTGATAATGTACTTGATAATATTGGTGCAATTGCAGGACCCTTTCCAATTGGACCAGTAGATTATCCAATTGATATTTCAACAGAACAGGATTTAATCAACGTATTTGGAAAACCACTCTCAACAGATTCCCAGTACGAATATTGGATGAGTGCTTCCTCATACCTTTCTTACGGTGGTGTTCTTAAGGTTGTAAGAACCGATGGATCAACTTTGAATAATGCAAATGCCGGTGTTGGAGTTGCTTCTACTTCAGCATTAAAAATTGAAAATTATGATGATTATACAAATAATCATTCAGATGCAACTAATTTCACTTATGCAGCAAAGAACCCAGGAACTTGGGCAAATAATTTAAAAGTTTGTTTTATTGATAATTTAGCAGATCAGACAATTGGTATTGCAACAACCAACCTTTCAACTGTTGGGGCAACTATTGGTTTTGGTGTTACGACTGCACTGTTAAATGCTGCGATTGCCGGATCAGGAACAACATCACTCTTTAATGGTTATTTGAAGGGCATTATTACTGGTGTTACGACTGATGCTACGGGTGGAAATAGTACGATTGATGTAAGAATTGTTTCTAGAGTTTCATCAGGAAATACAGAAACTTTAATTGATTATGCAGAAAGTTCTTCTACTGCATCATATTCTACTTCAAGTTCTCTTCGTTTCGTCAATAATTCTGGAATCAATACAGGAACATCAGCATCTTCTCCGATTACTCCTTCCACAGTTGTTGATTGGTATGGACAACAAACTCTTGGTCTTACAAATTCCACAATTTTCTGGAAGTCAATTGCACCAAGACCAACTTCAAATCAGTATTCACTTGATAGAGCTGGTAAAAATGATGCTCTCCATATTGCAGTTGTTGATGACAGAGGAACAATCACAGGAAATTCTGGAACAATTATTGAAAAATTCGTAGGTATTTCCAAGGCATTTGATTCAATTTCTTCAGTAAATTCTCCTCAAAAGATTTGGTATGAACAGTTTCTTGCTGATTTCTCTTCTCAAGTTTATGCAGGAAGCAATCCTTCCAGTGCTGCTGATTCATATCACGGAACTGCCCCAAGAGCAGTAGGGTTCAGTACAGCATTTACTCCATACACAACCTCACAAGGTCTCTGGGGACAGAATGCACAGGGAATCACCTTCTCTTCAATTGGAAATGTATCATACACTCTTGCAGGAG
>Ga0208974_1000493_pt1 | contig 16181 bp, 16 predicted proteins | sample GreLakmeER15MSRF_FD_187699 | JGI IMG/M metagenome (GOLD analysis project Ga0208974, IMG submission 187699) | Freshwater lentic microbial communities from great Laurentian Lakes, MI, USA - Great Lakes metaG ER15MSRF (SPAdes) | ecosystem: Environmental > Aquatic > Freshwater > Lake | place: Great... | reverse complement strand
AAAACGTGTATTTCATTCCTGGTAATCATGATCTGTATTATCGAGATAAGCGCGACATACAAAGTGTGGAATGGGCAAAGCATCTCCCCCGCGTACAGATATGTAACGATTGGTTTAGCAGCGGTGATGTTGTCATTGCTCCTTGGCTTGTAGCCGATGACCACAAACGCATACCCAAACTAAAGGGCCGGTACATGTTTGGGCATTTTGAACTGCCCGGATACTTGATGAACGCCATGGTGGAGATGCCTGATCATGGTGAGGTGCGTAGAGAAGACTTCACGAACTTTGAACATGTGTTTACTGGACACTTTCACAAACGTCAGACCAAAAAGAACATTACCTACATTGGCAATTGCTTTCCGCATAACTATGCAGATGCTGGAGACGATGAACGTGGCATGATGATCCTGGAATGGGGACAAGAACCTGAATTTCATGCCTGGCCAGATCAACCTCGTTACCGTGTGCTGGGCCTGGCCAGTATCATTGACAACGCACCCAAATTATTAGCGACCGGCATGCATGTTCGGGTGCAGTTGGACATTGAGATTAGTTACGAGGAAGCAAACTTTATCAAAGAAAAGTATATCCGAGAATACGGGCTGAGAGAGATGGCTTTGATACCTAATAAAAATAGTTCAGTAGACACTGACATGGCACCGGGCGAAATTAAATTTGAAAGCGTGGATCAAATTGTCACAGATCAGATCACCAACATCGAGTCAGAATTTTACGATAACAAACTACTGTTGAAGATCTATCAGACTCTATGATCCAAATTAAAAACTTAACTGTTAAAAACTTTATGAGTGTGGGTGCGGCTACCCAAGGCATCGACTTTGACCGCAACGATTTGACCTTGGTGCTAGGTGAGAACTTGGACCTAGGCGGGGATGGCAGCCGTAACGGCACAGGCAAGACCACAATCATCAATGCACTGAGTTATGCCTTGTATGGACAAGCACTTTCAAACATCCGCAAAGACAATTTAGTAAACAAGACCAACGGCAAGAACATGCTGGTCAGTTTGGACTTTAGCGTCAACAGTCAAGAGTACAGAATTGAACGTGGGCGCAAACCCAACGTACTACGTTTTTATATCAACAAAGAGCACAAAGCCGCAGAAGACGAAGCACAAGGTGATTCAAGAGAAACACAAGATGCAATTGAGCGTGTGATGAATATGAGCCACGACATGTTCAAACATGTACTGGCCTTAAACACGTACACTGAACCGTTCTTGAGTTTGAAAGCCAACGATCAACGAACTATCATTGAGCAGTTGTTGGGTATTACACTGTTAAGTGAACGTGCTGATGCAATCAAAGAACTCAATCGCCAGACCAAAGACGCTATTCAGGCCGAAGAGTTCCGCATACGTGCTGTGCAAGAAGCCAACAAGCGCATTGAAGAACAGATTGAAAGTCTACGTAAACGTCAACGGCTTTGGACAGCCAAGCGTGACGAGGATGTAGGCAAACTACAACAGGCTATTGCGGATCTTGAACACATTGACATTGATGCCGAAGTACAAGCACACCGAGATCTAGAAGCATTTCATGTGAAGAAAAAAACTCTAGACGATGCTATACGTTACATTCGACAAATTGATGCTGACGATACCAAACTAGACCGCCTGTTGGATAAACTCAAGACAGAAATTGAGGCCCTGGATGCTCACCGGTGTCACTCATGTGGTCAAGACTTGCACGATGACAAACAGGATGAATTGAAGCAGGCCAAACAGGCCTTGGTACAAGAAACAGCATTACAACTCTTGGCTAATGACACTCAACGCCAAGGACACAAAGATACCGTTGCTCAGATTGGTACATTAGGTACTGCACCCACGGTGTTTTATGATTCGCTAGAGCAAGCATTGAACCATCGTAATACTGTGGAAACACTACGCAAAGATTTAACCTCACGTCGAGCAGACGCAGATCCCTACCAAGAACAAATCTCAGACATGCAAGGACAGGCTCTACAAGTTGTGTCATATGATACCTTAAACGAACTTACTCGAGTACAAGATCACCAGGACTTCTTGCTCAAACTGTTGACATCTAAAGACAGTTTTGTTCGCAAGAAGATTATTGATCAAAACTTGAGTTATCTAAATGCACGTCTTACACATTATCTGGATCGCATTGGCTTGCCACATACTGTGAAGTTCCAAAACGATTTGACTGTGAGCATTGAAGAACTGGGACGTGAACTAGACTTTGATAATTTATCGCGTGGCGAACGTAATCGACTGATCCTGTCTATGTCCTGGGCATTCCGCGACGTCTGGGAAAGTTTGTATTCGCCAATCAACTTGTTGTTCATTGACGAACTCATTGACAACGGATTAGATACACAAGGCGTAGAGAACGCACTGGCCTTGCTCAAGAAAATGAGCAGAGAGCGCCACAAATCAATCTGGTTAGTATCGCACAGAGATGAACTGGCCGGGCGTGTGGAGAACATTCTCAAAGTGATCAAAGAGAATGGTTTTACCAGTTATAATACTGATGTAGAACTTGCATAATTTAGCATTGTAGGCATATTTTTTAATCAATCAACTGTAAGGCATAACTATAACGCAAGGATAAATCGCATACAACACATGACATGGCTATATCAAGATACTCCAATTGAGACGTTGCCCGAAGAGTGTGTTGGATTTGTTTACTTGATCACAAATAATCTCACTGGACGCAAGTACATAGGCAAAAAATTAGCAAAATTTAGCAAGACAACATACAAGACTGTAAAACATAAAAACGGCACAAAGAAGCGCAAGAAGATACGCTCCAAGATCGACAGTGATTGGAGAGAGTACTATGGGTCAAGCCCAGAATTAACCGCAGACGTAATCAAACTAGGCACCGAAAACTTCACCAGAGAAATACTTTACTACTGCGGATCAAAATCTGAATGTAGTTATGTCGAAGCAAGAGAACAATTTGCCCGACGAGTATTGGAATCACGTGATTATTACAACGGCCATATACAAGTTAGAGTACATGGCTCACACATTATAAACAAAATTTAATAGGCAGCAATCACGACACTGTGCTAGATGTTTGATCTAGCCCCATTGAGGATATGTGAGATACCATATTTAGACTTGGGCGTCAAAGGCAATTGCTAACTTAAGGCAACAAATGGTTTGGGCTCTGTGAAGAAGATACACCCCTTGCTTATAGGACTTGGATCTAATATCGGGTTACTAGGGTTCCGTTGATATGTGAAGCTTGAGTAGGGGGTACCGGTCAACCGCCTCCGCGTAGGAAACTACAATCTCATTACTATTAGATGACTGTGCTACTCAGATGATGCTCTCTCATATTCACCGTGCATACGGTGAATTATGACCAATTAATCTAGATGATACTTAAAACAAATAGTTAGAGAAACAATCAGTTGTTGAGCGATAGCGAAAACAACAGACTTACGTAGTAAGTCTTGAATGTCATAGATTAGTATCTGGCCAATCTCTAAACAAGGCATGTTGTATGTTGCCTGAGACGAATTGATTGAAACTTTTGTGTTTGACTTCGAGTTCTCCTTCTAGTGGTGCTACTCGTTTGAATGCACTATCCATTTGACCCATGTCATTGAACTCCATAATAATCATCCATTCGGGCATGTCTGCAATTGAACGGAATCCCATCTTGCATCTGGTGATTCTGTACGACTCCATCTTGCCTTCTGAGATCAAGTGATCAAAGAAACTCTTCATGCCGTTGACCCAGTCAAGGTCTGAGATATCGCCTTCTTTGTCTGCCCAAATTGTGTATAAATCCATAGTTACTCCAGTGGTCCTAGTATTTCAAATCCTTGTATTTGGGATTTGTACAGGTGCGCTTGCTCAAGGTACAGGTACTTAAAACCTCGATCCCGGTAGATAGCACACTCTGTTTTCATTGTTTCGATTCCCAATCTTAATCGAGGATTGTTGTAGTTCCATGCAAATTGATCGCACAGAGCATTCTCTTGGTCGTAGCGTCGAATTAAACTGAACGCAACCAACTTGTCTCCGTCATAGTATCCTATAACGTCAGTCATTGGATCAGTATAACGACTATCAAATATGGGCATTACACTGGCAAAGTGCTTGTATTTGCAATAATCTCTATAGATAGTATTCAGCTTGACAACGTCCGGTTCACGTAGATATTTCCACTTGACTGTGGGTTCGTAGTCGGTTCGACTCAGATCAATTCTAGCAAACTGATAAGTCATCTTGGGTCCTGTCTGTAATGGAACAGGCCTTGCAAGTATTCTTCAGGCCACCCATGATAGAATCCTTTGCTGGCCATCTGCGTGGCTTTGGTATTTAAATCACTTAGACATTGTACTAATGCAAGTGCATACTTGCCTTGATTCATTATGACACCGTTGACATTTTCAACATCTGCTGGATGATCTTCCAGTGCTAACATGTCAACTCGTAGTAGATGTTCGGTGTTGGCAGATTCAATGCTGGTTGAAAACAGTTCATGACTCCATTCTGCAGGGTCATACGCATATATAATAACTTCTCGGTTGCCCATGCCCCACCGTGCTCGATTTTTGAGATCATAGTAAGGATCGCTTCCTAGGTATACTTCAAACGTGCGTTTCATTCTGGCTTGCCGTGCAAACGGGCAAGGTGGAAATCCACCCAAGGCCGGATGCGGAACTTCTACAAAGTTCTCAATCCAGGATTCTATATCTTGTTTGACTTGTTCTAGTTCCATTAGAAGAAAGGCAGTTTGCTTGATTTGGTTGTGTCAAGATTCTCTTTGATCAGTTCACTTAGCATTTTACGCTCAGGTGTGCTCATTTGTAACACATCTTCGTATGTGGCGCCTCCGCGCATGTACCACGACATTTTTAAACTTTGACGACGAATAGTATCAGCCTCCTTGTCCATGTTATCTACCATGGTAGATATGTCTTCAGGAGTCAATGTCAGGAGGCGACCCCGAAAAAAGCTGCTTGGTCCAGGGTAAGAGTTTGTTGATGCTTGTGCGCACATTCGGGACACTCAATGTCAAACGGTTTGAGTTCGGCTTCAGCACGTAGATTGATAATACGTTCTCGAATTTCTTGATAAATTTTACGGTCGCAATTGGTCAAAAACTCAGCAATGAATTCTGATTCTGTGACCAGTGTGCCGCGAGCACGAATACTGCTGATGCTGTATTTTAATGTTTCAATAGTGAGCTCGGTGATTTGATGCAATGCCTTGTTCAAGGCTTCGACTTTTTGTTCATCAGTTAGGGATTCATCCAGCTGTATCTGTTGAATCATACGCTGTTGATCATATTGCCGTAGATTGAGATCATTTTGATGTTTGTAGCTGATGGGAGAAATGGTAATTTCTAGATCTCCTTGCTTGATTGGCGTATCATAATCGGGCTGTTTTATTTGATCCAAGATCATGCGCAGGTCTACATTGAACTCTGATTCTGCTTGGCAACCTGGGCATTTGGAATTGATTTCCATCTCATGTCCGTAGCTGGCAATTCTTATGCCAACCAAGATTGCATTTAAATCCACGCCTGGGATGGACCAGGCATTCTTAACCGCCGGAACACAGCTTTGTATCACGTTAACCACAGCCTGTCCGTTAAACAACGCATCTGGAGTGCGGTATGTAATTTCGTCTATGGCAGTCATTGGATAAATTGGCAGCTCTTGATTTTCTGGAAATTCAATTGAACGGTCGGGCCAGTACTTGCCATTGGATGGCAAACGCAAGTAAATTGCTGGTTGTCTAAAAAATTGTTTTAGTGGGTTCGTAGTTTGGGACATAAATCACCTATAAATATAGCAATACTTATGGGTGGTAAAACATGGCAACTGGAAATGAAGAAGCAAATCAAGCCGCAACAGAACTGGCTAGAACGTTGCAACGGCTCAACGAAGAGCTAGCTACCAACGGTAGAGTTTCCAGTCAAACTCAAGATGCAAAAACCGATGCGGAAATGAAAGCCAAGCATGGGGTTGAAAACTTCACGGCTGGTACCAAAAAAGGTGCAGATGCAATAGGTGCATTGGCATCTGCTGGCATGGCAGCCGGCAAAGCCATGTTGGACGGCAAAAAAGGTGCGTCGGCGTTTAATTCAAGTCTAGATGAACTCAGTACCGCGGCTACCGCTGCAGGTGCAGCCCTGACATTGCTGATTCCTGGCGGCTTTTTGATCAAAGCATTGGTTGCTGGTATCACCATGGCCGCTACATCGTTTATCAAGTACACGCAAGCCGCCAATGAGATGGCAGATCAGCTTCACAAAGGGTATCAAGGGCTAGCCAAAGCCGGCGGCGCTGCTGCTGATGGTATGACTGGCCTAAAGAACGATGCTCAAAAGCTCGGCTTGGCCATGGGCGAATTAGACCAATTGGTTAGCTTGGTTGCAGAAAATTCTAAAGATTTTGCGTTGTTTGCTGGATCAGTAAGTGATGGACGAAAACGTTTTGCTGACATGGGTCAGGCAATAGAGCCTGCCCGTGCAGGCCTAATGAACATGGGCTTGGGAATCAAAGACATTAACGAAGGCATGGCCGGTTATGTTAAAATTCAAACTCGTTTGGGTAATTCTCAGTCAATGAGTGTTGCCCAACTGGCCAAAGGCGCTCAAGACTATTTAAAAGAACAAGACATGCTGACCAAGTTGACAGGTCAGAGTCGTGCTGAGATGGAACAGCAACGTGAACGTGCGTTGCAAAAAGAACAATTTGCAGCCAAAGTTCGTGAGCTACAACTAGCTGGCAACAAAGAAGGCGCCGAAGCATTACTAAAACTCAACAGCGTCTATGAAGCTGCTGGTCCTGAAATGGCATCTGCATTCCAAGCATCAGTAACAGGTAATTTGTCAAATGCTGATGCACAAAAAGCTAACCTAGCATCTAACGGCGAGATGATACGCACTACGCAACAAGTCATTGCTGGACAAATTAGCTATCAAGAAGCCGCACAACGCACTGGCAAAGAAATGGGTAACACAGCTGACACAGTGGGTACCACACTAGGTCAGCTTGGTGCTTATAATGACAAATTTGGTAATTTATCCGAACAATTAAAGTTGGCACAGATGGCCAACGGTGATATTGTTGCTAACTCAGCTAAGATTCAAGAAGATCAGAAAAAACAAATTGCCGGTGCTGATCCACTGGTCAAAGGGCAAACAGCAATTGTAGAAGCTCAGATCAAAGCCAACAAGGCCATGACAGATTTTATCTTTGAAGGCATTGTACCTGCTCAAGACAAAATGAGACTGTTAGCCGAAGCAACTGGACTGGCCGCTCGAGGATTAGCAGATGTTGTTGGCGGCAAGGCCACAACTGGTGAAAAACTAGCTGCGGCAGGTGCTGGTGCAGGTGCTGGTGCGTTAACTGGCGCGGCAATAGGTAGTATTGTTCCAGTTATTGGCACAGCAGTTGGCGGTGCCGTGGGCGCTGCAATTGGTGGCATCGGTGGTTACCTATTTGCCGGAAGAAATCAAGCTCCAGATCCCAAGGATGCCGGCAAAAAAGGATCTGTAGAAGCAGTTGATACGACTAACATACCCATGGCTTCTGAAGGAGGATTTTTGAGCGGACCTCAATCGGGATATCTGGCAATGCTTCACGGCAATGAGCTAGTGATTCCTGAAAACCAGTTAATGGGAAAACTTAACACTGGGGGCATGGCAGGTGCTGGTGGTGAGCAACTGGACAAGATCGACACTCTCTACAATGAGATGTTGAAAGATACACAAGCACTAGAAAAGCTCACAGATCAAGATCTAAAGAAAACACAAAATTTTAGTCGCTTGTCTGACAGATTAAGAACTTTAAAAACACAGTTAATGGGTGATGAGATCGAAATGCTCGAAGAGCAGAACGACACACTTGAAAAAATGGTAGAGGTCATGGAAAAAGCCATGGGCAAAGAAGCCGGTGCTGCCTTGCGTAAAAACGCTACTATGATGAGATCAATGGGCGGTGGCATGGGCGGTGGCATGGGTGGTCTACAGATGCCGTCGTCACCAGGTATGGGCGCAGGAACTGGACTGCAAATGCCATCGTCCTCTAGCATGCCACCCATGGTCGGCGGCCAAGGCATGCAAATTAAGAGCCAAGACGATCTTAAAGGGCTAGGATTACGACTTAAATCTGGTGACGTTCAAGCCGAAGGTGCTAAAATTAGTCCTAACATTATTGAACTAGCAAAATCTGTACAGGCTGGCATTCCTGGATTTGGAATGTTTACAGGCTTTAACGACAAGTTCCACAATGAAAAAGCACCAAGCAGTCAGCACACAAAAGGTCTAGCAATGGACTTTACTGTGACAACACCGCCAACCAAAGAAGAAGGCCGAGCAGTTACAGACTATCTCAAACAGATGGGCGCCAGTCTAGCCATAGACGAGTATAACAATCCTTCATCAGGTGCAACAGCAGGCCACTATCATGCACAGATTCCTGCCTTTGCTAATGGTGGACTGGTGGATGACGCCACACTGTCGCTGATTGGTGAAGCTGGCCCTGAAGCAGTGATTCCACTCAAAGATGGCAATGTTCCTGTCAGCTTCAATGGCAAAATGGGACTGGGAGATGAAGCCATGGGATTGTTCAAAATCATGGCTGAACAAACTTCAACTATGGCTGCTATGATGGAACAAATGGTCAGTGCTCAAAAGAACTCAGTTGATGTACAGAACAAGATGCTACGTGCGCAGTCGTAATCACGGTAAATAAACTACTATGGCAGATAAACAACAAGGTTCGTGGCGCAAGTACTTCAAGGTCGCAGACAACTCAGGGTCAATGAGTCCAATTTCGGGCAAGAATCAATTTGGCTTACCAAACTATCCTCGCAATGATGGCAGCAGTGGATCCCAGGCAGACTTTGTGTTCCGCAACTATGCCAGCAGACTGCCTGAAGTGTACTCGGGTCATCCCAACCGTGTGGAACGTTACAATCAGTATGAAAACATGGACATGGACTCGGAAGTCAATGCATGTTTGGATATCATTGCTGAGTTCTCCACACAGATGAACGAAACAAACGGCACGCCGTTTGACGTCAAATACAATGATAAACCTACTGATCACGAGATTGGTATTATTAAAAAACAACTGCAACAGTGGGTCAAGTTGAACAAACTAGACCAGCGCATCTTCAAACTGTTCCGCAACACCATCAAGTACGGTGATCAAATTTTTGTACGTGATCCAGAAACATTTGAAATGATGTGGGTAGACATGACTAAGATCATGCGTGTGATTGTGAACGAATCAGAAGGCAAGCGTCCTGAGCAGTATGTGATTCGCGACATCAACCCTAACTTCCAGAACATGACCGTGGCGGCTAAAACCACAACAGACTACATGACCAACCCTGTGACCGGTACCATATCAGGATCATCAAACTATACCATGCCCAACGGCGGTGCCGGAGGCGGTGTGGGTAACAGTCGCTTTATGCATGCCATGAACGAAGCTACCCTGGATGCCAAGCACGTGGTACATTGCAGTTTAAATGAAGGCCTGGATGTGTTCTGGCCGTTTGGCCGCAGTATTCTAGAACAAATTTACAAAGTTTACAAACAGAAAGAACTGCTGGAAGACGCTATTCTTATCTATCGTGTGAGCCGTGCTCCTGAACGTAGAATCTTTAAGATCGACGTGGGCAACATGCCTAGTCACCTTGCTATGCAGTTTGTGGAACGTGTAAAGAACGAAATGCATCAGCGTAGAATCCCTACCATAACAGGTGGCGGACAAAACATGATGGATAGCAGTTACAATCCACTATCAATCAACGAAGACTACTTCTTTCCCCAGGGACAAGATGGCCGCGGTAGCTCAGTAGAAACATTAGCTGGTGGTTCAAACCTGGGCGAAATTGACGATTTAAAGTATTTTAACAACAAAATGGCCCGTGGACTGCGTGTGCCCAGCAGTTACTTGCCCACTGGTCCTGACGACTCAGACCGTGCAATGAGCGACGGAAAAGTAGGCACAGCACTGATACAAGAGTACAGATTCAACCAGTATTGTGAACGTTTACAGGCGTTAATTGCTCAGAAATTAGACGATGAATTCAAGATGTTCTTGAAGTGGCGTGGGTTTAACATTGACTCTAGCCTGTTCTCAATTGGCTTTAATGCACCGCAAAACTTTGCAAGTTACCGCCAAAGCGAACTGGACAACACACGTATTCAAGCGTTTATGCAGATGGAGCCGCTGCCTTACATGTCAAAACGTTTCTTGCTTGAACGCTTCTTGGGCCTGACTGAAGAAGAAATCAAAGAAAACGAAACCATGTGGCGTGAAGAACGTGACACCCCCACAATAGAAGCGTCTGGCAGCGATCTGCGCTCAATAGGAGTTAGCCCGGGACAACTGGAAACAGACATTGCCACAGGCGAAGAAATTGGACAAATGGAGCCAGCAGGAGTAGGTGCCCCTGAAGTGGGATCGGGACCAGCAGGCCCTGTGGTACCCGGAGGCGTGGGTGGTGCAGGCGCCCCGCCAGCATAAATATCTGTATGATACTCAACGAATTCTACAAAAAAGAACCTGAAGCCTATCAGGATCTTGCGCAAGACAACAGCCAACCAGAAATTGGTGACCTGCGTAAAACACATCTAACCCTACGTCAGCTGAACAAACTGCGTAAAATGAACGATGTGCGTATGGTAGAATACAAAGAAAAACTCAAACTGGTGCGTCAGCAGTATGCACCTGCCCCTGAAGCACCGGCCATGTAGTTTATGGCCTTTTTGGCCTCATAAACCGCGTGTTTTTCTCCTGATGTGTAAATAACATTACACTTTACCTACAGGAGTTTTCTATGAACAAATTTGAACAATTGATCGAATACGTGATCAATGATGAAGAAAGCAAAGCACGTGAGCTTTTCCATGATATCGTCGTGGAGAAAAGTCGTGAGATTTACGAGAACTTGATGGCTGAAGAAGCCGAAGAAGATCTCGAAGAAGGTGTCGAAGACATCGAAGAAGGCGAAGAAGATCTTGAAGAAGCTATGGGCGGCGACGCTAGTGACGACTTGATCGACGATGTTGAGGCTGAAGAAGAGTCTGGCATGAACATGGAAGGCGAAGAAGATATGGCCGGCGATGACATGGGCGACGATGACATGGCTGACATGGCTGACATGGGCGGCGACGAAGGCGGTTCTGAACCAGCCAGCAAAGACGACATTCTTAACCTAGAAGACAAACTAGACCAGTTGATGGCTGAATTCGAAGACCTAATGGGCAACGATGACATGGGCGACGGCGACGGTTTTGGTCCAGAAGAAGGCGGCGACGCCATTGAAATGGACGACACTGAAGAAATGGGCATGATGGAAGCTGTGACGCTTAAAGCAGCCCCAAAGCCAGTGACTTCTGAAGAAGGCGGTGTCAACAAGAAGTCTACAGTAGCCGCTAACGCAGGTGCAAAAGGACCAATTGGTAACTCAGTCAAGCCAGTTTCAGCAGGTACTGAAATGGGCGGCAAGCATGATGCAGCCGGCGCTTATAGCAACAGCACAAAAGACCTGATTGGCAAAGTTGGTAATACACCAGCTCAAGGCACACAAAGTCCAAAGCCAGCTACCAAGCCAGTGATGGGTCAAGCCAGCGGTGTTAACACAAAGAGCCCAGTAGCTCGCGGTTAATACATGAAAACACTAAGAGAACAACTTACCTTTAATCAGGCCAATATCCAGGTTCTAGAAGAATCTGGACCGGATGGCCACGGCAAGAATCTCTATTTAAAAGGCATCTGTATTGAAGGCAACAAGCGCAATGCAAATGACCGTGTCTACCCATTACACGAAATCAGCAAAGCAGTTAACACGATTAATCAACAGATTAAAGAAGGTAACTCAGTTTTAGGCGAAGTGGATCACCCAGATGATTTAAAAATTAATCTAGATCGTGTGTGTCACGCTGTTGAAAGTATGTGGATGGATGGTGAAGCTGGTTGCGGCAAAATGAAGATCTTACCAACCCCAATGGGTGAATTGATCAAGACCTTGCTGACATCTGGTGTGAAATTAGGAGTTTCAAGTCGTGGCAGCGGTAACGTTGACGACAGAACAGGACATGTAAGTGACTTTGAAATTGTCACTATAGATGTAGTTGCTCAACCCAGCGCACCCAATGCATACCCTAAAGCAATATATGAAAGTCTCATGAACATGAAGTACGGCCATAGACTGTTAGAGGTAGCACGGGAAGCGGGCGAAGACAACAAAGTGCAGAAGTATCTCAAAAATGAAGTTGTAAAACTCATTAGAGAACTTAAGATCTAAGGAGAATCTACAAATGTTAGATGCAATCAAACCATTGTTAGATAGCAACCTGATCACCGAGGAAACTCGTCAAGAGATCACAGAAGCTTGGGAAGCCAAGTTGAGTGAAGCTCGTGAACAGGCTCGTGCAGAACTCAGAGAAGAGTATGCAGGACGCTACGAACATGATAAGTCAGTAATGGTTGAAGCCCTGGATAAAATGGTAACAGAAAGTCTCACCGCGGAAATTCAAGCTGTGGCTGCTGAAAAGCAATCACTTGCAGAAGATCGCGTTCGTTTCCAAGGCAAGATGAAAGAGTCAGCACAGAAGTTTAACGGCTTCTTGGTGACAAAACTTGCAGAAGAAATTGGCGAATTGCGCAAAGACCGTAAAATGCACACAGAAGGACTAGCAAAACTAGAAAACTTCATGGTGCATGCATTAGCTCGTGAAATTCAAGAGTTTGCCGCAGACAAACGTGATGTAGTGGAAACAAAAGTCCGCTTGGTCCGTGAAGCTCGTGCAAAACTTGAAACACTCAAAACACGTTTCGTAAAAGAAAGTGCAGAGAAAATGAGTCAAGCTGTTAGCCGTCATCTCAGGGAAGAACTGGGTCAATTGCAAGAGGATATCAAAGTTGCTCGTGAGAACAATTTTGGTCGCCGTATTTTTGAAGCATACGCAAGTGAATTTGGTGCTACTCACCTAAATGAGAAAGCAGAAGTTCGCAAGCTATACGCTATGCTAGAAGGCAAAAATAAGCAATTGAAGAAAGCCATTGAAGTCTCACAACACGCCAAAGTTGTTGTGGAGTCAAAAGAACGTGAAATACGTATGATCAAAGAAAGCAATCAGCGTCAAGACCTGATGCAAGAATTGCTGAGTCCTCTAAACCAGGAAAAAGCTGAAGTCATGCGTAATTTGCTGGAAAGCGTACAAACTACCCGTTTGAAAAACGCCTTCGAAAAGTATCTACCAGCTGTGTTGGAAGACCGCTCTGTGAAAGCCTCTAAAGTGATCACAGAAAACGTTTCCGTAGCAACTGGGGATAAAACTGTTCCAAGTAGTCAACAGGAAGATCGCGGCAACGTGATTGACCTTAAGCGCCTGGCAGGGTTATAAAAATTAATTTTTAGGAGACTTAAATGTCACAAGAACTATTAGAAAGCCGCTGGGGCGAGACCAAAGAAGCATTGCTCGAAGGTTTGAACGGCTCAAAGCGCAACAGCATGGGTGTTATCTTAGAAAACACTCGCAAGTACTTGAAGGAAAACGCTTCCGCAGGTTCAACAGCCGCTGGCAACATCGCAACATTAAACCGTGTGATTCTTCCAGTTATTCGCCGTGTTATGCCAACCGTTATTGCTAACGAGTTGGTTGGTGTACAACCAATGACCGGTCCAGTGGGTCAAATCCACACTCTACGTGTACGTTATGCACAGAGTTTGACAGACACTTCTGCAGCCGCTACTTCTGTAACAGCTGGTCAAGAAGCATTGTCACCATTCACAATTGCCACAGCATACTCTACAGTTCCTCAAGGTACTGCTACTGCTACCAACTACACAGGCGGTGCTACAGCTACTATGGAAGGTACTGGCGGTAAGCAAATTTCTGTGCAAATCTTGAAGCAAGCTGTTGAAGCTCGCACACGCAAGTTGCAAGCACGTTGGACATTTGAATCTGCACAAGACGCACAAGCCATGCATGGTATTGACGTTGAAGCAGAAATCATGGCCGCACTTGCTCAAGAAATTACAGCTGAAATTGACCAAGAGATTCTTTTGAGTCTACGTTCATTGGCTGCAACTGAGTTCACATACAACCAAGCTACCGTTTCAGGTACTGCTACATTCGTTGGTGACGAACACGCCGCATTGGCTGTTTTGATCAACCGTGTTGCTAACTTGATCGCCCAACGCACACGTCGTGGCGCTGGTAACTACGCTGTTGTTTCTTCAGCTGCCTTGACAGTATTGCAAAGTGCTACAACCAGCGCATTTGCACGTACTACAGAAGGTACATTTGAAGCACCTACAAACACCAAGTTTGTTGGTACATTGAACGGCGCTATGCGTGTGTTCGTTGACTCTTATGCAAGTGACACAACCCCAGTGTTGGTCGGCTACAAAGGTTCTTCAGAAGCAGACGCTCCAGCATTCTACTGCCCATACATTCCTTTGATGTCTTCAGGCGTTGTGTTGGATCCAAGCACATTCGAACCAGTCGTGTCATTCATGACACGTTATGGTTACATCGAGTTGACAAACACTGCATCAAGCTTCGGCAATGCTGGTGACTATGTTGGCGAGATCGCTGTGTCTAATCTTTCATTCTCCTAATCAGAGAATTACCCAGGGATGGGAAGGCAAGAAACCTGCTTCGGCAGGTTTTTTGTTGGCTATATTTTGTACCAGGCTAGATATTTTACAATTTTTTCAGTAACACTAGCCCAATCTCCTCTTGTGGGTTGTCTAAACAATCTAGCACTAGAATACCAAGGGCTAGAATCTCTATCCAGTAACCAGCGCCAGTCTGTGGCAAAAGCATTGAGCATGACCCATACAGGGCGGCCCAGGGCACCGGCCAAGTGAGTGATAGCAGTATCCACACTAACAATGACATCTAGATGCATCATCAAGGCAGCTGTGTCGGCAAAACTGCTGATTGACCCTGGCCAAAGTCTAAGTCCAGCGTCGGCTAGTGCTTGCTCTTCGTCGGGGGTGGCATCCACTTGTAAACTAACCCATTCATATTCAGGATGGCTCTGGATCATGGACAGCACCTGATCAAACGGCACACCTTTGTGTTGATTGAGCCAGGCATCTCTTCGACCACTCCAGGAAATTCCCACACGCATTTTGTATTTGTGTCCCAGTCGATCTTGCCACTGTTTCATCAACTCAGGGTTAGCGTTCATGTAACTTTGTATCTTGGGCAAGTTATCTAGCGTGACACCAAGTATGCCTGGAATGCTCATGATAGGAACCCAGTAATCAAATTCACCCATGTCGGTGCTATATCCTGCAACTTGCTGTATAATGTCACTGGTGTTTAACAATGGAATCAGTCCGTCTGTGACTTGCAGTTTGACCCGGGCACCCATCAGGTGTAGATTGTAAACAAATCGCACAAACTGAACACAGTCACCGTGGCCTTGCTCGCCAACTACTAGAATAGTCTTGTCTCGGAGATCTTCGCCACGCCAGCGTGGTTGACTAAATTTAGGCTCTGATCCAACAAGATGTTCATAGTTCCATCGAGATTCATAAGCAGGCCAACCACGCTGGTAGTCACCACTCAACAAATAACTCACGGCCAAATTAAACTGTGCAGTCACATTGTTTGGTTCCAACAGTGTGGCATATTGAAGAAACGGTATAGCTCGTTTTGGGTGTCCACATTCACGCATGACATTGCCATAGTTGTTGAATGCCGCAGCCGAATCAGGATCTTGTACAAATGCCATGGCATAACATTGTAATGCTTGTTCGGGGTTGCCGTCGGCTCTGTGCTGGTTACCAGCTTCAATTAGTTCATTAGTATTCATAAGGATATTTACGCTCCAGGCGAGTACTATTTTACATTTTCGCTAAATACTTGTCAACACAATAGGGTGTTTTATGCGGCGATTTAACCCACCGCGTAGCGACTAGAACTCGCATCGGACTTCTTTAAGGAGAAAACAAAATGGGTCGTCCTCTAAAAATACAAAAATCATCAACTGGATCAGGCAACGGCGGCGCAGCCGTCTCGGTTGACCTTGGCTTTCCTAACTTCAATAGTTTAACAAACCCGGTTTTCAACAGCCCGGTTCAAACTCTAAACGGCACTCAATATCTTGGTGTTGTTGGCGGCGCAGGTCCTACAGATACCCCTTCTGCAACCAATCCACGTGTTGATGTCACT
>Ga0208974_1000492_pt1 | contig 16232 bp, 22 predicted proteins | sample GreLakmeER15MSRF_FD_187699 | JGI IMG/M metagenome (GOLD analysis project Ga0208974, IMG submission 187699) | Freshwater lentic microbial communities from great Laurentian Lakes, MI, USA - Great Lakes metaG ER15MSRF (SPAdes) | ecosystem: Environmental > Aquatic > Freshwater > Lake | place: Great... | reverse complement strand
GTCATGTCTGCCACTTGGTACTGATTGAATCCCAACTGGGAAAAGTCAATTTTGCGATTGGTCATGTTATGCGTACTCCCCAACCTTGGTCAACATGTTGGCAGGCACTCTCCACAAGCCACTGACTGAACGGACTGTGACATACTTGATAGCGATCTTCATGACCACTCCGGTCACATTCTTTCCCAGTTTATTGCTGTCAAAGTTCACATTGTCGCCAACTGCAAGACTTCGCTTGGTTGACTGGCCCAGTTGCGCACGAGCAAATTTCACAGCGTCAATCATTGAACTGAGTTCTGTGTTGGTCCAAGTGCCACTGATGATAGCTGAGTTAATGTCTTGAATAGTCTTCATATCTTGCTCCGGTTTGTTGCTGTATGTGTGTATTATAGCATTTTGGTGAATATTGGGCAACCTATTTTGTCAACTCGTATGGTTGGTTCCAGGCGCCTACATTCACGTCAACGTACCAGCCCACATCAAAGTAGTCGGATTGGATGTCGCTGCGGTCATGATTGCCAACGTTCATTGCAGCAAAGATTTCTTTGAAAAAGCTCAAGGCCCGACCGTCAAAGTGTTCCTGGTACCAGTAGGGATTCACATCTAAAGACTTCACAGCAGGATTACCGTTGCGGAATCCGCCGGGCTGTGCTGCCACGGTGTTGTTGTAGTTGCCAATAAAGTCAATGGCACCACTCTTGATATTCAGCACAAAACTAGAATGATTGCGTACTGCAAGAGAACCCTTGACCTTGTACTTTTTCAGGATGGCCTTGATAGCCGGGGCTAGTTGTGCTTTGCGTTCTTGATTGAAGTATGCCATTCTGGGTTCCTTTTTGCTGTGTATGTGTGTATTATAGCATTTCGGTGAATATTGGTCAACCGATCACATGCTCCAAAAAGTTTCGCTTGATGGCGAGCAGAAGTAAGGTGTGTTCACGTCCTCTTGAAACTCTGCACCACTCATCAAGTTCTTGCGAGTGACCTGGCGTGGCTTGTAGGTCTGAGTGTTTACCACGTCCAACTCATCAACTGTGTAACCTGCTTTGCGGCAAACACGAGTTCGAGTAGCACAGGCCGAGCCAAACGTCTTGTAGGCACGGGTACGATTTGGGCCATCTGACACAATAAGTCCAGTAGCCTTGGCAATAATGTAGTAACTCATTTCGTATTCCTTGTTGCTGTGTATGTGTGTATTATAGCATTTCGGTGAATAATGGGCAACCGAAAAGTTCACAGTTTATTCGTGCTTTACGCCCAGTGCCTGCACGGTTTTCACACCGTCTGCGGTGAGGTAAAGTACACGATTGCGGGTAGCAGTGACAACAAATATCGCTCCCTCGGTGCCGTCGCCCCATGTGTCAAATCTCACAGCAGGGTCCTTGAGCAAGGTAGTTATGGCCATCTTGCGGGCACGTTCGCCTTCGTTGTAGGTTCCGTTGCATCCGCACATGCAGCCTGGTCGGCCTGCGTAGGAACGAATAGTTTGATTGACTGTAAGCATTGTGACTCCTATTTGCTGCGTATGTGTGTATTATAGCATTTCGGGCAATATTGGTCAACCGAATTATTCAATGGCCCGTCGCATGATTATTTCTTGGCGTGCAAAGGCATCTTGTTCCCAGGGCTGGTCTAAGTAGCGTGTTTTGCTGGTGTAGCGGCGCCCCATCCAGAGCTTGGCCTCACGGGGCAGATATTTCAACTGACCCTTGGCCAACTGACGCACATGCACCATTTCATGAGCCAGGGTTGTGGCCATGTTTATCAGTGAGCTTTTGCTCAGTCGGCTCGGCTGCTTGATCAAGACCAAGTAGCAGTCCGCCACGTCTATGTACATGGTTGCACCTTCCATGCCGTCTGGAACATCAGTGGTGATTTTTACCAACAAGGCTCGACGGCTGCGGCCTAGTCCCAACTGGCCAATCATGGAAGGCATAAGGCTGCTCAAAAACTCACGAGCTTTTGCAGGTCCTTCAAACGCATGTTCCATTCTGTGTCCTTTGTTGCTGTGTGTGTATTATAGCACTTCGGGCATTATTGGTCAACCAAAAGAAAACCCGCCGAAGCGGGTTTTTGTTGTACTGCGTTATACAGTGCGGAGTTTAGAAGTTGACTTCTAGACCAGCACCAAATTTCTGCACATTGGTTGCGGAATCTTCTTTGACATAACGTGCATGAACCAGAGTGTTCTTGCTGAGTGCATAAGATGCGCCAACATTGTAGGCCTTGACAGTGTCGTTCTCACCGTAGCCAGCAAGCAAAGTCACTGCACCCATAGCTTGATTAACACCAACTGATTTACCAGTAGTTGATACTCCAGATACTTTGTCTTCGGAATACATACCAAATACTTTTGTACCGGATGCCAGAGCTAGTCTAGCACCAACCACGCCTGAGTAGCTGTTGGTACCAGTGGTGTAGCGAGCAGCAGTTGCGCTCACAGCACCCAGGGTGTACTCAACACTGCTGGCTTGTGATTCTGTAGTGCCACCGGCAACTTCACTGTTGGCAATGGCATACATGGCAGTGAGTCCAGCAACAGGCTTGGCAGTCAAGAACACTGCATTTTGCAAACGTGAACCTTGCGCAGCATGGATAACTGCTGTGCTAGAACCAAAAGCATTGCCCATGGCGTCATAGTTGTCAAGTGTGCGAGCAATGGTGTGTTTGTCACGACCCAGGGCTACGGAACCCAACTTGTGAGACAAGCCAACAACAGCAGTGCGGTCACCTAGTGTGGTTGCAGCAGGAGCGTCGGCACCGTAGCCGGTTTCAAGCACAACGCCAGCAGTGATGCCGCCAGCAAGTGCTTCTGTGGCTTTGATACCAAAACGGCTGGAATCGTTTGTCAATGCGGTTACACCTTCGGCTGTGCCGGTCTTGGTGTTTTCTTGGTACACACGAGCTTTACCGTAAACGGTAGCGTCAGCTTGTGCTAGGGTTGTGGCCAATGCTAGGGCCATTACTAAAGCATATTTCTTCATTGATTTCTCCTTGTTTGAAGTAGTTTATAATAACAGGCTGGAACACGAATGTCAACTGTTATTGGTGTAGTATTTATGTGGGGCCAGCGCAGGGTGATTAATTCACAGGTAAAACCACTGGAATTGGCTCAACTTCTGCGTTGCTGGGCACTTGATTGGTGTTGTAGATGCCATTGGCATCCAGTTGTGCCTGGTTGCGGCCTTCACGCAGAACACCTACTATGGCCTGGCCACCTAGCACAGCAGTGTCAGCAAGATTGTCCAGGAACTCTGCTGCATCACCGTTGGCAGTCAACAATCCATACTGTGGCAGGTTCTGCACAAAGCCATACACACTGTTCTTGTCACCGCTTTGCAGATTGAAATAATCTATGCCGGCTTCGGTGGTGTAGCGAGCAGACAAATTCATCAGGTTGGCCATGTACACCCAGGCGGTATTCATTGTTGCTACCTCAGCAGGATGCACTGACCCTATACTTGCTATTTCTGTGTTGGCATCGGCAATGAGTGCTATCATGGCAGCATTGTTTGCTGCGCTCAACATGTCGATGTAGATTTGAGATAGATCATCAAGACCGGTGCCAAGCCCATCAATTGTGTCAGCTGCATCAGTAAGTCTGGTGGCAAAATCGTCTGCATCCAGAGCCAGTGCCAGAACATCATACGTGGTGATCACACCGCATGGGCCAGTACCGGTGGCCACGCTGCTGTTAAAGAAATCAGTTACGCTGGCATCCACAGGAGTTGATTGTTCTTGAATTAGTGGCAGATCTGCCATGGTGCTTAGTCCACCCAGGGTAGTAGGAGTCCAGTAGGCAGTGTTGTTGATGTCTGTTCCGGCTGGTACTTCAAAATTGGCTGGCGTACACCCTGGAGATTTAGCTCGGTAATACTTGGGTGGGCTTGTGCTGCTCGGACCTGGCACACTGACCACGTCATTGGCCAGGTATGTATCATCTGGGTTCCAGGGATTGTTCACAGCACCCAGCACAGCTTGAGCAAGATCAGGTAACGGAACATTTGGTATGTTGTTGATCTGTTGGAGACCCAGCTGAATTGCCTTGTTGGCCACAGCGTCTGCTGGTGGAATGATTTTGCCCAGTTCGTCACACCCGGTTGCAGCAGGCAAGTAAGAGTTAACAATGGGAGCGATAGTGGTGTTGACTGAACCGTTGGCGCTGAAGATTGGCACTGGACCATTGACTCCAGGTGCCTGTAGTGATGGATAGCTGAGTGGGAATGTTTTTACAGGATCCAACAACTGCTCAAGGCTGGTGATGTTGGGTGTGGTCACGTCTAGTATATCCAAGATCTGTACAAGTGCGTCACCAGAGATCATGGTGAATGCATTGTATGCCAGTCGTTGTGCTCGATCAAACTCGTTGTTGGATATGCCCGTGGGATTGAACACACCCACACGATTGTCAGTGATTAGGTTTTCAATGTCAGCAGCAGTCATGCCCATGGCCAGCATGACATTTTGCAGGGCCGGAACTGTCTGACCTTGTATTCCAGCTTGGGCGGAAATTTGTTGCAGCAGGCCCGCAGGGGTTCCGTATAGATCTAGTTTGGCTGTGTTGAATAACTCGCCTTGCTTGTCAAGGTCCACACCAAATGACTCAAGGTCTGTGCTGACGCTGGAGATGCCTCCGGTGACCAGATTGTCCATGTTGGTGAATGTAGGACCCAGATACTGATTGGCGTTCACTGACGAATTGATGTAGTTGTTGGTGGAAGCAATGTAGCTTTGCACTGCCATGAAGCCTTGTGAAAACCGGCCCAGGTCACCGTTGCCCAGATATGCTGCGCAGGTTTGTTCGATCAAGTTTGAAAAACCCGACGGGTCCAGGGTTGATCCATCTACGGCGGCCAGGTAGTTCACAAGATATTCTGTATTTAGATAAGTGTAGGTCCCCAAGGGACTTGCTGGTATGCTGTTGCCCAGGGCAGGACACACCGTGTTGCCAATACTCAGTAAACTGTTTAGTGTGGCGGCTGTGGCAAATGTCTGTGACTTGTACAAACTCACTGCTGCTGCCAGATTGCTGATCAAGGTAGTGGCGTTGAATGTTTGTATAGCAGTGGCCAGAGCAGGAGGAAACGGTTTTAGTCCTTGATTTTGCAACAAGGATGCGGTTGCTGTCAACTGCAATGGTGTGGTGATACTGGGCATTATGCAGCTATTCTAACATCAGGACTGCCGCCGGCTCGGGCGTGACCACATGTGTCCGAACTGCCGGTGTACACAATGGGTATACCGCCAGCTCGCACTGTTCTTGATCCGTTTGTGGTGGTTGCACTACAGTGAATAGGAGGGCAGCCTTTAGCGCCGCAGCAGGGATGTGGGGTCACAGGATTGCCAACCACAATCACATTACGCCCATTTACCCGTACAGATGCAATACCAATTTGGGCAATGCCCCCGGCAGTGTTTGCATCGCCTACTCTCTGTATTGCTGGCATGTTATCCTAGTATAAGTTTCTTTTCTGGCACCTTGATGCCTGTAAGTGCTTCAATGTACTTCATTTTGACTGCATCATCTGTCAATGCATAAATCACAACGTTGTTGATATTTAGCATGACTTTTTCGTCAGCATCTGCGGTAAACATGCTGGGCACTAGTCCCAGGCCTTGTGGTCCAGGTGCTACACTGACTGGCGAGCTGATTTCCAGCCAGTCTCCGTCGGCCCGTGCTAGTTTGGCAATGAGTTCTTCGCCCGAGTTCAATTTAAAAGTTACTGTGCTGCCTACGAGATGTTTCATTCTGTCAATTTCTTTCTAAGTTCTGTAAATCCGCCCACAAGTTCTTGATCCAGGAAAATCTGTGGTAATGTTCGAGCATTTGGTACTGCTTCTAGTAGTTGTTCACGTGTCCAGTCCTGGCTCACGTTGCGTTCTTCAAATTCAATATTGCGAGACTTCAGCAATGCCTTGGCTTGGTCGCAATAGGGGCACTGGTCTTTGGACCATACAATTGCTTTCATTTGTTTCCTTATAATTCTGGTAGTGCATCGTAGTCCAGCTGATCGCTCATGACTCCGATAACATAGTTAGTGCTTTCAGACTCTTGCAGTGCAGTTTGTTTGTTTGATGTGTTCACATGCTTGTTGAACCAAGGAATAGGTGTTGATCGAGGTGCAGGTTCCTGATACTTGATACCAATTTCCTTGAGTGCGCCCACGGCTGTGTAGTCCACAAAGTCTTTGAGAATGTTGGCATTGAGTCCAATCACAGGTCCCTTGTTGAACAAGTAGTCTGCCCAGCCCTTTTCTTCACGGATCACGTCCAGGTACAAATCATACACTTCAGCCTCGCATTCTATCTTGGCGGCTGCAAAGCGTGGATCTTCTTTGATGACCTGATTGATCATGTAAGCCGTCCATTCCTTGTGCAAGATTTCGTCTTGTAGAATTAGACTGATAATATTGCCATTGCCCATGAAGATCTTGTTCTCTACCATGGCCAGGCTGGTGGCAAATGATACCATAAACCTGAATGCTTCCAGCGCATAGCTGGCATGCAAAGCCATGTAGATTGCTCTCACATGTTCTACTTCTTCCACAGGTTGGCCTAGTTCTTTGGCACAGTTGATTCTGTGCAGGTCATCGTAATACTTGCCAACACTTGACGCCATGTCAATGATCTGTTGTGTGTCGTGGATGGTATTGAATACATCTTTTGGCACATTGTAGATGTTACGAATGATGTGACTGTAGCTCTTTGAATGAATGTTGGTTTCAAAGAATGTCCAGTTGTAGATTAGAGCTTCTAGTTCTGGCAATGATACCACGGGCATGAAGATCTGACTGGGTCCACGACCTTGCAAACTATCCAATGCTGTTTGGCGTAGTAAGTTACTAGTGAAGATGTGTTTGACTGTTTCGCTAGCATCCTTGAAGTCGTTTGAGTCTTTGGTCAAGCTGACTTCTTCTGGTTGCCAAAAAAAGCCCCGCGCTGTGGCTTCATAGTCTGCAATCTTTTTGTATTTGACTTCTTCAAAGCGTTGGATTGTGACAGGACCAGCAGGATCCAGGAACATCTTGCGATTGAGATAGTCTGTTCGTGTTGCTAGGTTGTATTGTTGTTTTGACATTTTTTATATTTCTATTTGGTTAAAGTTTACAAGATTCGCAATCTTCTTGATCATCAAAGTCAATCACTTCTAGTGGAGCATCTTCTGTGACATTCTTGCTGCCTGTTTTGTTGATCAGGCTGTAGTAAAAAGTTTTCAGACCCCAGTGGTGTGACTGCATCAAGTTACGGGCAATCAGGGTGGTTGGCACCTTGCGGTCTGCAAAGTGTGCAGGATTGTAGAATGTGTTGGTGCTGATTGACTGGTCCACATAGGCAGCAATAACCGCCGCTGTCTTCAAGTAACCATCACAGTCTTTTTGTTCCCACATCAGTTGATATTTGTTTTTAAGTTTGTGATATTCAGGAACCACCTGTGTCAAGCTGCCGGCTTTGGATTCTTTCACACTGATCAGGCTCATGGGCATTTCAATGCCGTTGGTTGAGTTGATCACAACTGAGCTGGATTCCACAGGAGCCACTGCCATTTGTGTGGCATTGCGTACCCCATGCATTTTCATTTCTGAGCGCAGAGCTTCCCATGGCAGCTCTGGAGCAAAGTCTGCAAGTTCATTCACACCTTGAGCACGTAGTTCCCAGGGGAATGTTCCTTGGCCGTAGCGTGTGTGGTCCGAACCTAGACACTTGCCGCGTTCTTTAGCCAGTTCCACGCTGGCTTCGGTCAAGTAAAATGCCTGATGTTCCATCCAGGATTTTACATCTTGCAGTGCATCCTTTTCACCATATTGTAATCCACGCTTGGCATGCCAGTAGGCCAGATTGGTGATACCGATGCCTAAGGGGCGAATTTCATCGTTGCTTAGTTTGGATTGTATACTTAGAAAATCTTGATAATCAAGTATATTGTTAAGGCTACGGTGTAGAATACGGCAAGCACGGCGCATATCTTCGGGATTCCTGAAAGCTCCCCAGTTGATTGAGCCAAGTGTGCAAAGCGCAATACGTCCCTCCGCATCGTCAAGTCTTTTGAATGATTTTGTTGGTAAAAGTATTTCACAGCATAGGTTACTCTGGTAGATGGTATGATACTCAGGATCAAATGGACCCTGCTTCATCACATTGTCAATGAACACCAGATAGATACGTCCGGTGTCAGTGCGCTCTTTCAAGATGCCGCCCTTGAACACTTCTTCTGCGCTCATGGTCTTCTTGCGAAGGTCCTTGCGCTTTTCGTATTTGACATACAGTTCTTCAAACAGTTCTGTATTACTATAGAATGCTTCATACAAGTCTGGTACTTCGTTGGGATCAAAGAATGTGATGTTTTCTTTGTTCTTGAATCGTCTCCAGAAGAAAGCGGATAGGACCACACCATAGTCCATGTGTCGTACCCGAGTTTCTTCTGTGCCTTGATTGTTCTTGAGCACAATGAGATCATCAAACTGATGATGCCAGATAGGATAGAACACTGTGGCTGACGCATTGCGGATACCACCTTGTGAACACGAACGCAAGTCTCCAAACCACTTCTTTAAAAAAGGAATCATACCTGTGTGCATGATCTCACCACCACGGATGGGTGAACCTAAGGGACGTAGGCGACCAATCTCCAACCCAATGCCAGCACGTTTGCTAGCATACTTGGCCATCATTTCGCCCGAAGCAAATATACTATCGAGGTCGTCATCGCTGCGTATAAGGACGCAACTCGAAAATTGTTTAGTAGGAGTCCCCAACCCAGCCAGAACAGGAGTAGCAAGAGTAAAAAGACCATCACTCGCTGCATTGTAATATTCTTTGATATAGCGCATTCTCGCCGAGTTCGGTTCTTCTGAGTGAAATACAGTAGCGGCCGCGACCATGTATCTAATTTGTGGAGTTTCATAAGTTTGTCCTGTTGAACGATTTTTTACCAGGTACTTTTCAATCAGCTGCTCAATGGCTGCATAGCTGTATTGTTCGTCCTTGGCATGATCCAGCATGTCATTCATGCGGTTCCAGTCATCTTCTGTATACCACTCCAGTAGCTCGGGTGTGTACAAGCCTGTGGCCACATTGGTCTTTACAATGTCATACAGGTGAGGAGGCGTATAGGTACCATAAACATCTTTTCTCAACATTGACAATCGCTGCTTGCCTGCCACAAACTGATAGTTGGTGTGCCCAACTCCAGGATTTGATTCCACGTCAATCAAGTCAACAATGGCTCTGAGTGTGATACCATCAATTTCTCTAGTGGTAATACCATCATAAAAATGCAATTGTGCCTTGATTTCTACCATGCTCTGACTAACATCAGCAATGCCTTGGCATACTTTTGCAATCTGTGTCTGCCATTTTTCCAACGCCAGCGGCTCGCGAAGGCCATTGCGCTTTTGTACTGTGATTGTTTTCATTATTATTTAATTTGTTGTTTTATTTCTTGCTGATCGACACTGTGATGAACCTTGTAAGGTCTCGGATTGATATTTAACACTTGTTCGGGGTCCCAATTAAGTATATATTTCTTTTTGTCTACCAGGACTAAATTGTCGCTTCCGGTGTCTATCAACTGGAAATCCTGCAGGTCTGCGCGATCTAGCATAGCTATAGTATACACTATTCCCAGCCCGCGAGCAAGGCCGCAGTACATGTTGTCGCTCAATAATTGCCAGGGATCTGGCCAAGTGGGTTGATCATCCCAGTGCAAATGATAAGCACGCCACGGGGAACAAAACCACCAGGCGTTGATCAGACGCAGAGCCGATTCAGAATCGGCTTCAGCAGCTTGAGCTCGAAGTTGTGACCAACTGTCAAGCCGTTGGGCAAAGGTGGAAGGCCACATCAACCGAGATTGGTTATTGAATAATTGATTGTGCCTGAAACTGTGTTGGTTGAGGAATAGGAAACCAGCACATTGGCGCCGTCGGCAGCAGCAGTCAATGTGACTCCTGTAGCACCGTTTTCTATGAAGTTGTCAGTGTATGTGAATCCCGTGCCCAGTGCTGCCTGTCCCTTGACCGCTGACAGTGTGCCTGATCGTCGATACACATCACGAACGATGGTATAGTCCATTTTAAAACTGCTGATATATGTTCCGCTGATGTAGGCTAGGTTGGCTGAAGAATTATTGGCAATTATGTCCTGTATGCCTGCGGTGCGCTGATATGTGCCCACTGCTATCTGATTGGCCACGGTAAGATCCGCCACATTGCTTTCATAGAACACAATGTTACTGACATTCATGCCCAGGGCAATGCCATTGAGATTGTTCAGTTTGATTCTTGGGCGCAGGCCATCAGCATACTGAGTGGTTCTTTCAAACATGTCGCCTATGCTGACATTGTTGTTGCCATTGATATCAATCACAGGAGTAACTGGAGAAGTGGTTCCTTGGAACCAGTTGCCCACATCATAAAAGGTGTTGTAGGCGCTGGCATTGAGGCCAACATTCACAATACTGATGCCTTCGGCGTACACATTGTCAAAGGTGTTTTGCACAATTCTCATGCCAGTTGGTCCCACAGCAGGTGCTGTTACATTGCCAAGGTACACACCCTGGTACAGGGTATCAAATGTGCTGTTGCTGATAGTGCAGCCTTCGATCTGCTCATCTGTGTTGGTGCCCCAGACCATGCCAGAGAATTGACAGTTGTTCCAGACCACATGTTTGCAAATGTAGCTTCCGGTGCTGTTCCAGACCACGCAGCTGGTGGCTTCAGTGGCAGTTTGCAGTGTAGTAGTTGTGCCAGGTCCAGCAACGGACACACTGTCAAACACACAATTGTCTGCGGCCTCAATCAAGATACCATTCTGTGCAGCTTGGTTTGTTACAAATCTCATGCCCGACACTTCGACTGACCCTGGCGGCAAAGCACTATTGATACCAATGTTTCCGCCAAATTGTTGTAGACTGTCTGTGGTTCTGGCCATGTAGGCCGGCAATGATTCTACAAGCCAGTATGTAGCATCGCCAATAGCTACGCCAATGTCCACCTTGGCCAGGCTTCTGTAGTAGGCTGTAGTGCCAGCGTCATATACCAGTACACCCGATGCATAAGCAATTGTGTTGGTCCAGGTCTGCACCTGGAAGCTGATAACAGTTGACTCTGCACCTTCACCGTACAATTTGCAGAAAGGTGGAATCAACAAGGTGTCTGTGATAATGTATGTGCCAGCAGGAAAAAATATGCTGCGGCGAATTTGCGGGTTTACTTCACGGCAAAATATTTGAAAAAGTGCGCGATTGATATCTGCTGTGACATCTGTGGTTCCGTCACCTGTGGCACCAAAGTCAGTGATCACTGCATAACTATCCAGTCTCGACTGCAGACTTTGACTCTCAGGTGTTCCGGTGGTTGCACCAGTTTGCACAGCATATCCTGCTGCGTTGCCTGCATATGTGTATTCAGTAGCATAGCTGAGAATATCACTAAATTCAGTTAGTACTTCGGTGTTGCCAATAACCGGGGCACCTTCGGCAATTGTGCCGTTGCCAATGTAGAGTTTACGATCATCAATTGCCCACCCTAGTTCAGCAGCGGCCAGCGGCTGTGGTAGGTCAGTTGCAAGACCTTTTCTTTGAGTTATTCTGGAGATTTGTACAATTGCCACGATGATAGTCCTTGAAGTATCACATATTTAGCGTGTGGTGTAGTACTGTTCAACTCGCTTCATCCACTCATTGGTCCAGTGTGCAAACTCATCGCCTTCAATCACGTACTCGGTGTATATGGGCTTGCCCAGACTACCGTCAGCCAGCAGGTTGGGCTGTTGAGCCATTAAAATAACGCCGCAGTCAATGGTTGTACCGTGGGTTTCGTTGTGTGCTGCTGCATACGCCGCCAACTGCACAAAATAATCATCAATCCATTCACGTTTTTTGGGCTTGTTGGTCTGTTTGAAATCCATGATAGCAGGCCGGTTTTTCCACACACCCAAACAGTCTGTGGTGCCGGCATATAACCCACTATAATACACAGGAACTTCTGCACCCCAAAATTCATTCACATGGCACAGGCCTTGTAGAATAACTTCTGCAGCCATGAACCATGAAGGATGTGCAAAAGGATTTCCGGGCAAGGGTTTCATGACATCATTCAGCATGTAGTGCTCAAGATACGCATGCATTCGGGTGCCACGATTGGCTGCTTCTGTGGTAATTTCTTGTGCTTTTTGTTCGCCCACTCGTTTACGCCAATTGGCCAAGACCTGACGTTTTTCTTCACTCTTGGTTCGGTCCAGGATTGTGGTCACGCTGGGTACCTTGCTGCCGTCGGGCAAGCAGTAGTGTCGCTTGCCGTCTATTGTTTCTCTATTGATGGGTGTGTAGTTGTATCGATTGACTATCATTTAAACTCTAAAACTTTCTCCGCAACCACATCGGTCACGCTCGTTGGGATTGGAAAATTTGAATCCTTCATTGAGTCCTTGTCTTGTGTAGTCTACTTCAAGTCCTTGAAGATAGGCACAACTTTTGGGATCAACAAACAATTTGCAGTTGGCACAGTCTATGCAGATATCTTCAGGTTGTGCTGTATCTACATATTCTAACACATAGGCAAGTCCAGAGCAACCTGTGGTTCTTACACCAACACGAATACCAATGCCATGGCCGCGACGTTGAATGGTTTGAGTTATTTTTCTAGCAGCATCATCAGTTAAGGAAATCATGCTTGCTCTTGTAATCTGCTACTGCGGCCTTGATGGCATCTTCAGCCAGGATACTACAGTGGATCTTGACAGGGGGTAATGCTAGTTCTTCGGCAATGTCGGAGTTTTTGATTGTTCCTGCTTTGTCGATGTGCATTCCTTTGACCCATTCGGTAATGAGGCTCGAACTCGCAATAGCCGATCCGCAGCCATACGTTTTAAATTTTGCATCTGTAATAATACCTGTATCATTGTCAACCTTTATTTGTAATTTCATTACGTCACCGCAAGCCGGTGCACCTACCATGCCTGTGCCAACGTCCTCATCGTCTTTGGCAAAGCTACCCACATTGCGTGGATTTTCGTAGTGATCGATTACTTGATTTGAATAAGCCATACAGGTTCCTTTTGTTGAGTATACTACCGATGGACTGACTAGTCAACCAGTTTGATTACATTGGGCGTTTCATTGCTGACTTGGCAGCGGCTGCAACTATGTCTTGTGCTTGGTTTACTGGCATCGCAGTTGCGCCTGTTTCGGCACCTTTGAATGTGATCACACCTGAATTGGGGTCCAGGGGTTCTAGCACGTTGCTCAATGGGGGTTGATCAATTAACTCACCTAGGTTTTGAGCATTGACATTGATGTCTAGGCTTTGCGCCAGACTAATAAATGCTGCCTGGCTGATCTGTTTTTGTGCATTAGTATCGTTAGCACGACCGTTTAGGAATGCCACCAGACCTGTTAGTGTAGCAGGATCTGGTGTGGCAATAGCAGATGAAGCAACTTCATCTATACGCATTATCTACGTGCTCGTCCAAGCGCAGCGGCAGGTGTTTCAGCACCCATGTCGGCTCCAGCATCTGCAGCAGCAGCGTCTAGACCAGCATCAGCACCCATGTCATCAGCAGCAGCCATGTCAGCATCTGCAGCACCTATGTCAGCACCAGCCATGGCAGCATCAGCTGCTCCAGGAATGGCACCACCAGGGGCAGATTGACCAGTTACCACATTCAGCGCAGCATCCAGTTGTTGTTTGGCACCTTGCAGGTTACCAACCAGGCCACTGAGTGCAGCAGTGGCATCTGTGTTGAATTGTTGAGCTTGTTCCATGCCCACTTGATTCTTGATTGAATCAACCAGAGCCGGCAGTTCTTTGAATTGCAATTCTGTAACATCTTCCAACATGCCTTGCATTTTGTCTACCATGTCTTGTGCAGCCAGTACAACTTGAGCCTGTTGAACTTCGCTTTCGTTCAGGCGTTTCATTGCACGGCGCAAACGACTTTCAGCAGCCATCATGGCAGCGCCAGCCACAAGTTTTTGTTCTTCGGGGTTGAGTGTCTGTCCAGCAGCAGATTTTTTAATTGCAGCATCAACCTTGGGATCCTTGGCAGCGGTACCGGGTGCAGCAGGTTTAGCAGCGCCAGCAACAGGTGTGGCTGGTGCAATTGGCAGATTGTCTTCCTGCAAGCGGCTGGATAGAGCCTGCTCCATCATTACCAATTGCAAGTATTTTGGGTCACGTTCGCTGGTGTGGCGAGCGGTTGTGGAACGGTGCTCGCCCAACACTCCGCGTACACGGGTCAGCATCTGTGCTGTTTGACCACGTGTAAGTTGGTCAAAACTAATACGTGAACCAAAGTAACTTTCGAATACTTTGGCGATTTGTTTTGATGGCTTAGGCGCCGATAGTTCTGTCAGTTTCATTGTTGAATCCTCTAATCTGTATGTATTTAGCCTGGTTTACACATTTCTCTAGTTCAGTACTTACCAAGTTGTACTGAGCTATTTTTGGCTGAATTTTTGTAGTTGTAATTTCGTAGAAATCTTCGTTGCGACTTTGGCGGCCCACAGTGCTACGACAGTATATGTCAGCGGCCAGTGTTTGTTTTTTACGGTCTAGAATCATGATCATGTTGCACAGCCCGTATTGATTTTGTATGTCTGCTGTACACCAGCTCATGGCCACACGTTTGTTGCTAAAACGACTTATTTCACGATCCCAGGAATAAACTCTAGCGCAGTCTGATTCAGTCACAATACGATACTTGCCAAACACAATCACAGCACCATCATTATCAGTTATGATAATGTGATCGGCATGGCGTCTGAGCTCGCGTTCGGCCCAGCGGTCAAGTTTTTGCTGTTGTTTTTGTATCATAACGTCCGGACATAGTGCGTGGCCAACCAACCCACTGTGGCCAACAACACACCAATAATTCCTATGCCCCAGCTCAGCAGCTGATCGGTTCTTTTCTGAGTGGATTTTTCCATCATGCCGCGCAGGACAGTGATGGTATCAGCTACGCTACTGATTTTTGCTTCCAGAGAGTCCAGTTTGAGTTCCAGTAACTTGTAGCGTTCTGCGCACAGTTCAACGTGAGCTTCCAGGCTCTTTTTTTCAATTTCAGTAGTATCGGCCATTTGTAATCATTACTCCAGTGGTGTATTTACCGTAAAGAACCAAATGTTCTGATCTGCGCCTGACGTGGCAATTGTGGGAGCCATGGCGGGTTGCTCGGTAAGATTCAGCATCATGGGCACACCTTCACAGTCGCTCTTGAGTCCTGCCAAGGGATCTGGATTGTCGTACATTTCAAACACACCTGGGGACTCTGATCTAAATTCAAACTCCCATACACCGTCACAATGTTCAGGCACTGAAATATCTTGTGGCTGAGTTCGCAGGCCAATGATCTGCAACAGAGTTTCCCAGTTGCGTTGTTGATTTCTACTGTGATTCCAGTCTGCTTGTGTGTGTACCATTTGTCCCACACGATCACGGAATGGTATCTCGCTGGAACGAAAATGTCCAGTGACTCCGGTTAAACTGCAATCAAAAAGTGTGCGGCATGTTATCTTCATTCTAGGAGTATTTAATGCCAAAAAGAAACCCTGGATTTTTTACGTCCAGGGTTGCTGTGGGGTCTAAACTGATTACAGGTTAGTGAAGCTAGCTGTGGCACTCACGTTGGCAGTTGGAATGCCAATGTTCAAGCCACCAGTTGCATTGGCTGTTTGAGCAGCAGCAACCAGAGTAGCTGTGGTGTAAGCGCCACTTGGGTAGATAGCCAAGCTGATTGTACCAGCTGTTGCGCCAGCTTGGTAAATTGCGATTGTACCAAGTTGTTGAACAGATGTCAACACGTTGTTCAAGTAACCATTCACGTTACCAGCATTGGTAAGAGCAGTGTTAGCTGTCAAAGTGAAGAAGTCAAGTTTTGGACCTTGGATCTGAACTGGGCCTTGTGCTGCCACGTTGGCTGTTCCAGCGATAGAACCATTTGCTACGTCCAGTGCGAATGACGGTTGTGTAGTACCGTTTACTTTTGTAAATATTGCCATGATAAATTTCCTTTAAAGTTAATGGGATACAGGATCCCTGCACTTATTTAGTCAGTTTGGAAAAATCACGCCTGTTGAGGGTTGTTTCTCTGACGGTTTTGAGCAGCAAAAGCATTGGGATCAAAGCGATTCACAGCCTTGGCATAGCCTGCAGGGGTGGCCATGACCCAGCCTTCTTGCCCAGGATGCTGTGAGTCAGCTTGTTTTAGAATGTTCATTTTGAGATCATGCAGCA
>Ga0208974_1000491_pt1 | contig 16279 bp, 6 predicted proteins | sample GreLakmeER15MSRF_FD_187699 | JGI IMG/M metagenome (GOLD analysis project Ga0208974, IMG submission 187699) | Freshwater lentic microbial communities from great Laurentian Lakes, MI, USA - Great Lakes metaG ER15MSRF (SPAdes) | ecosystem: Environmental > Aquatic > Freshwater > Lake | place: Great... | reverse complement strand
CAGCAGTATTTGCCTGAACGAAGGCACCATTTGCATAAGAAGCTGCAGAGTTGGCAGTGCCTAATGTGATGAAGTTGATAGAAGCATTTGCGGCTACAAAAGCTGCATTAGCGTATACTCCAGAACTTATTGCCGTTGTGTTTGCACTGTTAGCCGTAATAAAAGCACTGTTAGCATATGAACTTGCAGCGTTAGCAGTATTTCTAGCGAAACCATCTGTAGAAGTACCACCAGATAGTGAATTGGCCAAGTCGAATGATGCTTGTGCTAAAGTTGTTCCAGTGTTTGCTTGTGTGTATGCTGAGTTAGCATACGAACTAGCAGAAGCAGAATTTACATTTGCAGTGTTTGCTACAATGAATGAACTGTTAGCATATGAAGATGCTGAGTTGGTAGATGTAAAAGCTGCATTAGCATACACACCAGCACTTGTTGCGGTTGAGTTTGCTGTATTTGCTAATGTAAATGATGCATTTGCGTATGTGCCAGATGTTACAGCTTTCTGATCTGATATGTTGGCTGCAGCAAAAGCAGAGTTAGCATAAGAACTGGCAGAATTGGCAGTACCTAATGCAATAAAGTTGATTGAAGCATTAGCAGATATAAAGGCTGCATTAGCATATACACCAGCACTTGTCGCGGTCGTATTTGCTGTATTTGCTTGAGTGTATGCAGAGTTAGCATATGAAGATGCGGCATTGGCAGAATTTCTAGCAAAACCATCTGTAGAAGAACCGCCAGATAGTGTGTTAGCCAAGTCAAAAGATGCTTGTGCTAATATTGTTGCAGTGTTTGCCTGAGTATTTGCAGTGTTTGCAACAATAAATGCCGCATTTGCATAACTAGAAGCCGAATTGGCAGCATTTCTTACCCATGTATCTACTGCATTGTTAGCAGCTGTAAAGGCAGCATTGGCGTATACACCAGCACTTGTTGCGGTTGAGTTTGCTGTATTTGCTAAGGCATATGAGGAATTAGCATAATCACCAGAAGTTATCGCTTTCTGGTCAGCCGTGTTAGCCACAACAAAAGCAGCATTGGCATATACACCTGATGTTACTGCTCGTTGATCTGCTGTATTGGATGCCAAGAAGGCACTGTTAGCATATGAAGAAGCAGAATTTGCGGTACCATTTGCAATGAAGTTTGCTGAAGCATTAGCAGTTGCAAAGGCTGCATTGGCGTGAATTAAAGCTAACGCGGTATTTGATGCAACAAAAGAAACTGGTTGTTGAATAACGATGTTACCAACCATACCTGAGTGTACTGAGCATTGATACACATAAGTTGAACCGATCAGATCAAACGGAACTTTCCAATAGATAGTGCCGGTGGTTTGAGATTGTGCGGCAGAACCTGTTGATACCACACCAGTAGTACTAACGTGTGTTAAACCTGTATTGTAATTGGTGCCGCCTGCTGATTCACGCAACATGAACGGATGGCCAGATACATTATCTAAAAAGAATGCTATCGTTTCACCGGCAGAAATATATATTGTAGGATTATTTCCTGAGTATTGGTCAATACTATAGTGCATGCCAGGAGCTGTAACCACCAGCTTAGTGACAGCACTTGTGAAATTAGAATTAGCTTGTATAAAAGCGGCGTTAGCATATGAACTGGCGGCATTTGCAGTAGTCAATGCTAAGTTTGCTGTACCTAATGCAATATAATTAATCGATGCATTAGCGGCAAGATATGCTGAGTTCGCATAAGATTCCGCATCTGCTGAACCTATATTGATATAGTTTGTACCATCATTTGTGAATTGCCACTTGTCTGTGGTTTCGTTCCAAAGTATTGATGTATTTGTAGAACTTCCACGTGCAACTTCGAAACCGGCATTCTCTGTTGGTGCAATTGATATTGGAATATCGGCGTTCAATGTGATAATATTATCACCTAAAAGTACCGTTGTCGTATTTGCATATGTCGTTTGGCCAGTAACAGTCAAGTTACCTGTGACATTAACATCACCGGAAATCGTACCACCTACGGAAGCAAACTTAGTATTAGCTAATGCGTATGCGGAGTTAGCATATGAACCAGAAGTTACAGCTCGTTGATCGGCTGTTGCTGCATTTGTATTTGCGGTGTTAGCCTGTGTATACGCTGAGTTTGCATAAGAACCAGATGTTACCGCTTTAGCATCAGCTGTGTTGGCTGCAACAAAAGCACTATTAGCATATGAACTTGCGGCATTGGCAGAATTTCTAGCAAAACCATCCGAAGATGTTCCACCAGATAATGAGTTAGCCAAATCAAAAGATGCTTGTGCTAAAATTGTTCCAGTATTTGCTTGAGTGTATGCTGCATTAGCATATACACCAGAAGACACAGAATTATTTGCAACAGTATTAGCTACATCGAACGCAGCATTGGCATATACACCCGATGTTACTGCTTTCTGGTCGGCTGTTCCAGCATTAACTACTGCTGTATTAGCAGTTGAGTATGCAGAGTTAGCGTAATTTGAAGCGTTGTTTGCAGATGTAAATGCTACATTGGCATACACGCCAGCACTTGTTCCAGTTTGATTTGCAGTATTAGCGGTTGTAAAGGCTGCATTAGCATATACACCAGCACTTGTTCCAGTTTGATTTGCATTATTAGCAGCTGTAAAGGCAGCATTGGCGTATACACCAGCACTTGTCGCGGTTGTATTCGCAGTATTGGCTATATCAAAAGCACCATTCGCAAATACACCTGATGTTACTGCTCGTTGATCTGCTGTATTGGCTGCCAAGAAGGCACTGTTAGCATATGAACCACTTGTTACTGCTCTCTGATCGGCCGTATTAGCAGCAACAAAAGCACCATTCGCATAACTGAATGCAGAATTGGCAACACCAAATGCGCTATTCGCAAATACACCAGATGTTACTGCTCGTTGGTCAGCAGTGGCCGCATTTGTATTTGCGGTATTAGCCTGTAGATACGCAGAGTTCGCATATGAACTTGCAGAGTTTGCGGCAATATGTGCTGAGTTGGCATATGAACCAGCAGATAAAGCATCCTGAGATGATGTATTGGCTTGTACATATGCCGCATTAGCGTGCAGGTGAGCAGCGGCCGAACCAGAAGATACTGTGTTTGCTAATGTATATGCAGAGTTAGCATAAGATTCTGCCGCAGCTGAGCCAATACTACTGTACGATGAACCATCGTTTGTAAATTGCCACTTATCATCAGTTTCATTCCAAAGTAATTGTGCTGCTGATGAATCACCACGAATAACACGAATGCCAGCATTCTCAGTCGGCACACCTGTTGTAAAATTACTATTTAAATCGATTATGTTATCAGCAAGAGTGATTATTTCTGTATTGATTGTCGTTACTTGGCCAGATACAGTTAAGTTACCTGTGACGTTAACATCACCAGAAATTGTACCACCAGAAGAAGATAGTTTAGAATTTGCAGTTGTGAAAGCACTGTTAGCGTATGAACCTGCAATTACTGCTTTCCCATCAGCCGTATTGGCAGATATAAAGGCTGCGTTAGCATATGAACCAGATGTTACTGCCTTCTGATCGGCCGTATTTGCTGCCAAGAAGGCACTGTTAGCATATGAAGATGCCGAGTTGGCAACACCAAATGCGGCATTGGCAAATACACCAGCACTTGTTGCAGTTGTATTTGCTGTATTAGCCGTTGTGAAAGCACTATTAGCATATGAAGATGCGGCATTAGCAACATTTCTAGCAAAACCATCTGTAGAAGAACCGCCAGATAGTGTGTTAGCCAAGTCAAAAGATGCTTGAGCTAATGTTGTTCCGGTGTTTGCTTTACTAAATCCTGCATTGGCATATACACCAGCAGACAGTGCATTTACATTTGCAGTGTTAGCAACATCAAAAGCTGCATTTGCTTGTGGTCGTGCAAACGCATCAACAGAAGATGTTACGAGAGTATTCGCTAAAGCATACGCAGCGTTAGCATATACACCAGCACTTACACCTTTTTGATCGGCAGTATTAGCCGCATTGTAAGCAGAATTTGCATAAACACCGGCCGAAACTGACTTTTGATCCGCCGTATTAGCCGCATCATATGCACTATTAACTTGAGTGCCAATCGTAGTAATTAAAGCTCTAGCAACATTATCATTTGCAGCAGTTTCAGCAACAGAAAGTTCTCTGATTTGAATATTTACATTTGAACCTGGTGCTTGATTAAATGTTAATGTTGTTCCAACAACTGTGTAGTCACTAAATGGAGCTTGTAAAACACCATCTTCACTAACAATAATACTACTTTCAGATGCAGTATTTGAAACTGCAAATGTTAATGTTGAACCATCGCCTGTATAATTACGAGCGGTAAATGTGCCTCTAATTGCACCACCAACAGTATTTGCATATTGATATGATGCATTAGCATGTAAGAACGCTGAATTGGCATAAGAACTTGCAGCTGCAGAATTTACTATACCAGTATTTGCTTGAACAAAAGCACCATTGGCATAAGAACTTGCGGAGTTTGCAACATCATAAGAAGCATTTGCATATGCACCAGATGTTACAGCACGTTGGTCAGCCTGTGCAGCATTAGTAGTTGCGGTGTTAGCTTGAGCATATGCTGAGTTCGCATAACTACCAGTGATAGTTATATTTGTTGCATTAGTATTTGCAAGTGTAAATGCTGCATTAGAATGGGGTCTAGCATACAAATCAATTGCTGATGATACTAAAGTGTTTGCTAAATTATATGCCGCATTAGCGTGAATATATGATGTGTTGCCTTGTGCATATGCGGAGTTGGCATATGAACCAGATGTTACTGCTCTCTGGTCGGCCGTATTAGCAGCCGAGAAGGCACCATTCGCATATGACGATCCAGAGTTGGCAACACCAAATGCGCCATTAGCATATGACTCTGCTGATATCGAAGCTATGTAACGAAAGTTTGTGCCATCGTTTGTGAATTCCCAGCTGTCGGCCGCTTCGTTCCAACGAAATTCAACAGGTAATGAATCACCACGGATGACACGAATGCCTGAATTTTCTGTTGGTGTTCCAGTTTCGAAGTTGCTGTTTAACTCAATTGTATTATCTGCAATCTTAACGATTTCAGATGACACGGTTGTTGTTGCACCACTGATTGTTAAATTACCAGAAACAATAACATCGCCGGAGATTGTACCACCGGCCGATGCAAATTTTGTGTTGGCTAATGTATACGATGCATTAGCATAGGCACCAGCTGCCTGAGCAAATTGAGTTGCAGTATTTGCCTGATTGAAACCAGCATTGGCATGAATATAAGATGAGTTGGCGTGCAAGAAAGCACCAGCTGCTGAACCAGAAGCAATTGTGTTGGCAAACGCATATGCCGAATTGGCATACACACCAGCTGAAACTGCTTTTTGGTCAGCAGTATTGGCCGCCGCAAAAGCAGAATTTGCGGTGTTCGATACTCTTTTTGCTTGACTCTTAGCCTGATCGCCGAGATAATTTATTGTCATTTTTTAACTTATTTCAAGCACACTCAAAATAACATCTGCTGATGATGGTGTGTTGGTTTGAACTCTTAGAAAATCACCATTTGTTAATACTAATTTTTGTAATTGACCAACTGGAACCATGGAACTTCCAGGTTCAATTGTTGCTTGTTTAACCATAAATGAAGTGTTGCCAGCAGAATGTACTGTTACATTTGCAGTAATGTCAGCTGATGTCACATTTGATATTGTAAAACCAATAACAGTAGATTGTACGCCAGCGCCTGCTGCATATACGTTAACTGCTGCTGTTCCAATTGCTTGTACTAAACTATTTTTAAAACTGTTTGCCATGTATAACCTCTTGAATAATTTATTTATCCGAGTGCAATTGAGAATGCCAGAGAATCTGCTATAATTGTGTTAGCAGTATTATATGCTGCCTGTGCAAGTATAGTGCCTGTATTTGCTTGACTGTAAGCTGAATTGGCATAACCTCCTGATATTACAGATTTTGCATCTGCGGTGTTTGCGGCAGCAAATGCTCCATTGGCATAAGAAGACGCACTGGCCACAAAACCAGTAAGTGTGTTTGCTTGATTGTAAGCTGCAGCAGCCAAAATGCCAGCTAAAGTGGCATCACTTTGAGCTGAACCAGCATTAGATGTGGCAGTATTTGCCTGAGTGTATGCAGAGTTGGCATATGAACCAGCACTTGTTGCATACTGTGTTCCAGTATTTGCTTGTACATATGCAGCGTTGGCATATACACCAGAAGTAACAGCTCGTTGGTCAGCAGTATTAGCAGCAGCATAAGCTGCATTTGCGTGTGGTCTAGCATAAGAATCAACAGAAGTTGATATCAAATTATTAGCTAAAGTGTAGGCTGAGTTGGCATGAATGTATGCTGTGTTTGCAGCACTATATGCACCATTCGCAAACAATCCAGAAATTACAGCTTTCTGATCTGCGGTTGCAGCATTCGTATTTGCAGTGTTAGCTCTACCATAAGCCGAATTAGCAAAGAATCCTGCAATGGTCGCTTTACTATCTGCGGTATTAGCATCACTTGTTGCGGTGTTTGCTTGAATGTATGCAGAGTTAGCATAATCACCAGCTGTTACTGCTCGTTGATCTGCCGTGTTGGATAATATGTAAGCAGCATTTGCATGTAAGTGAGCCGTATTGGCGTATACACCAGATGTTACAGCACGTTGATCGGCAGTGTTTGCAGTATTATAACCAGAATTAGCATAAGAACCGGCTGTTACTGCTCGTTGGTCAGCCGTAGCCGCATTTGTTGTTGCCGTATTTGCTTGCACATAAGCCGCGTTGGCATATACACCAGCAGATACTGCCTTTTGATCGGCTATTAAAACATCACTTGAAGTCGTATTTGCTTTACTGAATGCTGCGTTGGCGTAAACACCAGCAGACACCGCTTTCTGGTCAGCAGTATTTGCGGCAACAAATGCACCATTGGCGTATGAACTTGCAGAGTTAGCTACATTGAAAGCACCAGCCGTATATGTGATTGGATCAAAACCGCGAATAAAAGCAACATCGGTAATCAGATTGGCCGTTAGATTAGCAATTCTGAAAGAAGCATGTGTTGTATCAATATATGGTGATGCATCTGGTTCTGGATCATAATTGTAAAAGAATTTCCATGTTCCATCGGTTGCATCACGGAATACACCAGTGTGGCGATAAGTTCCATCGTTATAATTACCAGCAAATCCGAGATCAACATTAGCGACTGTATTGTTGGCATTGAGATAAATCATATTATCTTCAATGGCCAAGTTTGTTGCATTAATAGTTACAACATCACCTGATACCGTCAAATTACCAGTAACAGTTACATCACCAGAAATTGTGCCACCTGAAGCTGAGTATTTTGTATTAGCTAATGCGTATGCAGCATTTGCATATGTGCCAGAAGTTACGGCTCTCTGATCGGCTGTATTTGCTAAATCGAAAGCAGCATTAACATGCGGTCTGGCATATGAATCAACCGATGTTGATATCAATGTGTTTGCTAAGGCATATGCTGAGTTGGCATATGAACCGGCTGAAACTGCTTTCTGGTCAGCCGTATTAGCTGCAACAAAAGCACTATTAGCATATGAACTTCCAGATGTTGCAGTTAAATTTGCAGTATTTGCGACAACATATGAGGCATTAGCGTATGCACCAGAAGTAACAGCTCGTTGGTCAGCAGTATTGGCAGCAACATAAGCTGCATTGGCATGTGAGTAAGAAGAGTTAGCATAGTCACCAGCAGACACCGCCTTTTGGTCGGCCGTGTTGGCCGCTGAGTATCCAGAATTAGCATATGATCCGGATGTTACAGCTCTCTGACTTGCAATGTTGGAATTCGTATAAGCAGCGTTGGCATATACGCCAGCCGAGACTGCCTTTTGGTCTGCAACATTTGATGCCAAGTATGCAGAGTTGGCATAGTCACCAGAAGTAAGTCCAATTAGTGTGCCAGTATTTGCCTGTTCGAAAGCAGCATTCGCATATGTCTCACCAGAATCAGAACCAATATTACGATAATTTGTACCATCATTTGTGAATTGCCACTTGTCTGTGGTTTCGTTCCACAAAATTAACACATTTGCAGATACACCACGTTCAACTGAGATACCTGCACTCTCTGCTGGCAAACTTAATTGTGGTAAGTCAGCATTCAGATTAATAATATTGTCGCCAATATTAAGTTGTTGTGTATTTAAATAAGTTGTTGAACCAGAAACAGTTAAGTTACCTGTAACATCAACGTCACCAGAGATAGTACCACCAGTGGAAGCAAACTTGGTATTTGCGTGATCGAAAGCTGCATTAGCGTATACACCGGCACTTGTTGCATACTGAGTTCCAGTGTTTGCTTGTGTGTAAGCTGCATTAGCATAAGCACCAGATGTTACAGCACGTTGACTTGCTACATTGGAATTTGTGTATGCGGAGTTGGCATAAGAACTTGCTGAGTTTGCAAATTGAGTTCCAGTATTTGCTTGTACATATGCGGAGTTGGCATAATCACCAGAAGTTACTGATCGCTGGTCAGTTGTATTGGCTGCAGCAAAAGATGCATTAGCGTGAGCATAACTAACATTAGCATATACACCTGATGTAACAGCTCTTTGGTCTGCCGTGTTGGCCGCATCAAAAGCACTGTTAGCTTTAATGTATGATGAGTTGGCGTATGAACCTGATGTGACAGCTCTTTGGTCCGCAGTGTTAGCTAGATTATAAGACGCATTGGCATGAGTGTATGCTGAGTTGGCATAATCACCAGATGTTACTGCTCGTTGGTCAGCCGTAGCCGCATTAGTGTTGGCTGTGTTTGCTTGAGTAAATGCAGCATTGGCATATGAACCAGATGCATCCGTTCCAATATTTAAATAATTGGATCCGTCATTTGTAAATGTCCATTTATCAGTTGTTTCATTCCACAATATTGCAACATTTGCAGAAGACCCACGTTGAACAGAAATACCAGCACTTTGTGAAGGTAAACTAAATTGGTCAATATCAGAATTCAAGTTAATAATATTATCAGCAATATTAACTTGTTCTGTGTTTAGATATGTTGTTGTGCCTTGTACTGTTAAATTACCAACAATACCAACATCACCAGTGATTGTACCACCAGCAGAAGCAAACTTGGTATTCGCGTGAACATATGCGGCATTGGCGTGATTAAAGGCCGCTGTAGCTGAACCTGATGCAATAACATTTGCAAAAGCAAAAGCTGAATTGGCATATGATCCTGCACTTACACCTTTTTGATCGGCAGTATTAGCAGCTGCGAAAGCTGAGTTAGCGTATACACCAGCAGATTCTGCATACTGAGTACCAGTGTTTGCCTGGTTATATGCAGACGCTGCGTTTAAAGTCGTTACATTTGCTTGTGTGTAAGCAGCATTTGCATAAACCGATGCAGAGTTAGCAGTATGACTTGGTGTGTTTGCTTGTACAAAAGCCGCATTAGCATGTAGATATGCAACGTTGGCATATGACTCTGCGGATGAAGATGAAATGTTGGAGAATAAAACACCATCATTAGTAAATTGCCAATATTTTACCGATTCATTCCAACGAAGTAAAACTGGATTCTCGTCTCCACGGATAACACGAATACCAGAGTTTTGTGTTGGTACTCCAATCGTTTCAGAACTAATATCAATAATCGAATCTTCAACTGTCAATGTTGGAACACTAAATCTTGCTGATGTGCCAGAAATTAACAAATTACCAGAAACTGTCAAGTCACCAGAAATTGTACCGCCAGCAGCAGAAAGTTTTGTGTTTGCAGTAATGTATGCTGAGTTAGCATAATCACCAGATGTTACTGCTCTTTGGTCAGCTCGTGCCGCATCTGTTGTTGCCGTATTTGCTTGCACATAAGCTGCATTTGCATAACGGCCAACAGTGTTTGCATTTTCAAAAGCTGAATTTGTATGTGTTCTAGCGAATGTATCAACAGCTGTAACTGATAAACTATTAGCATATGCAAAAGCACTTGTTGCAATTATAGTTGAAAGATTTGCTGTATCAAAAGCAGCATTGGCTTGATTTAACGCTTGAACACCTGTCGCCAAATCGATAACTGAGTTTGCTTTTGAATATGCAGCCAAACCGATTAATATTGCAGTATTGGCCTGTGAAAAAGCAGCATTTGCAAATAGTGAATTTTGTACACCAGTATTTGCCTGAATGTAAGCCGCATTGGCGTGACTGTATGCTGATGTTACCGTATTTGCTCTGATGAATGCTGCATTAGCATAAGAACCAGAAGTTATCGCCCGTTGATCGGCCGTAGCACCAATTGTATTTGCAGTATTTGCTTGATCGAAAGCAGCTTGTGCAAATGTAGGACTTAAAGTGTTTGCTGCAGCAAAGGCTGCATTAGCATGTGACCAAGCCGAGTTTGCAACAAAACTTGGAGTGTTTGCCTGTGTGTATGCTGCGTTAGCATAGTTACCAGAAACGACAGCTCTATTGTTTGCAATATTGGCTTTACCGAAAGCTTCTTCTGCGTGAATAGTTACAACGGCGCCAACTGCAAATGAGGCATTTGCTTGTAGATAGGCTGAGTTAGCATAGTCACCAGCACTCGCAGCACCAATTTGAATAGAACTGTTGCCATCGCTATACAGCCATCTGTTTCCAGTTTCTTCCCAAGTGATAGATGCATTTGGTTCGATACCACGTTCAATCTCAATGCCTGCATTTTGTGTTGGTGTCGCAGATTGTCCTAAGTCAGCATTCAGTGTGATGATGTTATCACCAATGTTTAACTGATTGGAGTCAATATAAGTTAGATTACCAGATACAGTTAGATTGCCTGTGACAATTAAACTGCCAGCAATTGTACCGCCAGATGCTGATAGTTTCGTATTTGAACTTGTGAATGCAGCATTACTGTGTTGATATGCAGAGTTAGCATATGACCCAGCAACACCAACATCAGTTGAAGTATTCTGTGCAGTATTGTATGCTAATGTTACCGAAGTTGCTAATGACGTTATTGTATTACTTAATATTGTCGTTAAATTTGTTGTAGCTAGTGCAGTATTAAAAGCAATATTTGCTTGACTGTTTGCAGTGGCCGCAGTATTTGCTGCCAAATTTGCAGAAGCAAAAGCAGAGTTGGCATATGAACTTGCTGAATTTGCAGCATCTCGAACCCAAGGATCAACTGCATTATTTGCGGCCAAGAATGCGGCATTAGCGTAAACACCAGCACTCAATGAACTAATATTAATTGTATTTGCTAAATCATATACACTATTAACATGTATATACGATAAGTTTGCCAAAGTCAACGCAGAGTTGGCTGTATTGGATATTGTTTGTACGTTAGTTGGATTTAAAACATTGGCCACTGCAAAAGCAGCATTTGCAGTGGTGAATGCAACATTGGCTTTGTCAAAAATATCTTGCGTGACAATTTGTACATTTGCAACATTAATAATTCTACCGGTTGTATCAACTGTGATAACCGGAATATGTGTGGAATTACCAAAAGTTCCACCAGTAGTAACATTACTCAAAAATACATTGGTAGTTGGTTCGGCTTCACCTACGCCATAACCTTGACCAATAGTCACATTACCACTTACATCGCCACCAAAGGTTATTGTTATTGGATTGGTAAGTGCATTTGCGGTGTTTGCAATACCCTGTAAATTACCAATGAACGTATTGGTATTGATGTTTCCATTTGCATCACGTTTAACAAAGGTGTTTGGATTTACATTGCTGGTTGCTCCCTCAATTAAGTCAATATAATATTTACCACCAATAACATCAAACGAACCATTTGCATTACCAATAAACATCTTATTGGAAACGAACGAATACGCAAACTCACCAGTATCTAATAATCCTGGAGTAGGCGCGGTATTAGATACCGAATACTTGGTTATGATTATCGTTGACACTTAGAATGTACCGCCCTTAACTGTCGGAACATCCTTGACAACATATTTTCCGGAACCAGCTTCATATGTTAACACTTGGCCATCTGTTGCGCCTTGAGTCTCAACATTATTTAACTGTGACAAATTGAGATTTGCTGTTCGTGCAACTGTTACAGATGAAATGGTTGTTTTTTGTGGTTTTACTTGTACTTGTATTGCCATTTTTATCTCGTTACGTTAGGTAGAACGGTTATGATACCTTCGAAAATTCTGGTAACTTCACCAGAATTATTATCAATTTCTACATCATAAACATATCTACCAGCCGTGAGATTGGCAGTGTTAGCCGCTGACATGGCCATGGTGATTTCACCAATATTTGGTGTTGTAACCGTTACAACAAATGAATTTTTTGAAGAGGAATAATGTGATTTCCTCATTTGTGATCGTGCAACATAACCAACGAGGTTTTGACCTACGCCGGTACCGTCATTAACAGTAATGACAGTATTAAATGTTGCACCTTGGTCTATGGTTAGTTCTACAAATTCAGCCACAAGAAACTCCTTACTTTTACTTATTTATAATGAATCGGGGCACAATAAGTTTTAATTGTTAAGTTGTTTCTTGATTTCCTCCAATTTATCATCCAACTCTTTAATAGCTTCAAAGACTAGACCCATCATGTTACCATAGGCAACACCTTTGATTCCGTTTTGTTCTTCCACAACTTCAGGCAAAACTAATTCAACATCTTGCGCTATCAAACCAGTGTATCTCTGTGTTTTATCAGCAAGATCATTTCTGGTATATGTGTAACCAGTTAATTGTCTAACTTTTGCCAAAGCATCACCAATTTGTTCAAGGTTTTCTTTAAGCTTTCTATCGGAGAAAGCCGTAATATTACCACTAGCAATGATTGCACCAGTAACAGAAAATGTGCCGGTGTATGAACCACTCATACTTAATGAGCCAGTAGTAGTGACTGTACCAGTCAAACCATTTGATCCTGAAACTGACGTAACACCAGTACCAGAAGTTAAATATCCAGGACCATTTGTGAATGAACTGAGATTAGTTGGCGCGCCAGTTATTTTACTATACGCCAAGCTTGTAATCCAAGAAGGATCAGCAAAACTACCAGTCGTAGTTACACCATTAGTAACAGAAGCTGCAGTGGTGGCGCTTGTTGCATTTCCAGTAATATTCATCGTATATGTACCAGACATTCTGGCAGCTGGTACAGTACCTGATGTTAAGTTAGTAGCACTCAAGTTGGACAAATCTGTGACTACTGGCACCCAAGAAAAAGCAGAACCAGTCCACTGCAAGAAATAATTAGCTGTCGTAGGTGCATCAATAAACACTGTTGTATCCAGCGCTGATTGTACAGGTATTTTATTTGCGGCACCACCAGCAATATTAGTTGCTTTGCCTGACAACAAACTCGCAGCATTAAAGTCTATGAAGTTGCCAGCATTATCACTATACTGCCATCTTGGAGGACTTATGTTTTCATTCCATCTGACGAATGCATCACTTGAAGTACCACGTTTAACTCTAATACCACCATTTTGTGTTGGACCGGATGTATCAGATAATCCATTGTTAACTGTTACGAAACCTGTGTTCGCGGCAAGAACACCTGAAATGGTGGAGTTGTAACTGATGATACCTTTTGTATTGTTAAAAAATGATAAGTTACCATTAAATACAAGATCACTGGCGACAGTTTGTGACGATGCAGATGTTCTCTGTACGGCACTAGTTGCGAGCGTGTTGGCTGTATTTGCTACACTGAAAGCAGCATTAACGTGTGGTCTTGCGTAAGTATCATTTGAACCGGCAGCAATTGTATTAGCTAATGAAAAAGCTGCGTTGGCATAATTACCAGTAATAGTTATATTCTGGTCAGCAAGAACAAGTGAAACTATCGCACTATTTGCAGTTATGTATGCGGAGTTAGCATAAGACCCGGATGTAACGGCTCTCTGGTCAGCAATGTTGGATAGTGCAAAAGCTGAATTGGCATAAACACCAGCTGAGTTTGCAAATTGGGTGCCAGTGTTTGCTTGATTGTGTGCAGAGTTTGCATGTGTCAGTGCTGTGTTACCTCTGCCATAAGCACCGTTTGCAAAAATACCAACAATAGAAGATGTATTAATTAAAAATGTGTTTGCAGTATTTGATGCTAAGAAAGCAGCATTGGCATATACACCTGCCGAGTTCGCAGAAGTGTAAGCTGAGTTGGCATAAGAACTGGCAGAATTGGCCGTTGTGTATGCTGAGTTGGCATAACCACCAGCAAAAACTGCTGTATCATAGGCAGCTTTAACAGCACTCGGTGTAGCAACATTTGAAGTACTATTACTTGTTACTGTTGCATTTAAGAAACTTGCATCCAAGATTCCAAACAAACTTGAATATGTATTACCTTTGGAAATTTTCCATTGGTCATCGGCTTCGTCCCAACGAATGAATGCATCATCACCAACAACACGATTGTTACGGATTGATGCATCAGCATTAGTTGCAGTGTTTGAATTTAAGGTAAATTCACTAGCTACATATTCGACATTACCTAAAGCAGTCCAAGTACCTTCAACTGAAATGTTACCAAGAATGCGTGCTGTTCGTATAGTAGCTTTACCATCAACTTGGAATACTTCATCTTGAGCAGTATTTGCGTATACACGAATTGATCCGCCAGTTTTAACACTCAAGTTATTTGATACATTAATATATGCTGCATTCGCAGTAGAAACTTCAATGTTATTTGAGATTAATGTGTTGGCTGTAATCGTATTCGAAGATGACAAATATGTAATCGAAGCATTTGTGATGTTAGCATTACTTGATGACAATGTTTGTATTGTACCAGTATTGATTGTAGCAACATTTGATGTGAGTGTCACAATGTTGCCAGTAATTGTGGTTCCAACTAATGTAGTCGATGTATTAATTGTAGCAACATTGGATGACAGTGTTACAACATTACCAGTAATTACAATACCGTTCGTGATTGTGGAATTTGTGGAGACAAGATTCTGAACAGTACCATTGTTAATTGTTGATACGTTTGATGTTAGTGTGACTAAGTTTGCGGAAGTTCTTGCAACCAATACAGTAACATTACCATATGTTGTGTCTAATGTGCTTGAATTAATATCAGTAGAATTCAATGTGTAGTTGTCGATTGTACCAATGTTTGCGTATGGCAAATAATTTAATACACCAATCGTGGCCACACTAGCAGTTAAGTTTGGAGTAAATACATCATCCGCATACATGTAAGTACTTAAGACACGATTAATGGTTGCCGTACCAGTATTGACATACATTACGTTTGCCACACCAGTCAATCTTAATATACCCGCACTCGTAATATTTTTGGTAACAGATACATTGCCGTTTGCAGTAATGTTCTGTACATATACATTGTTCACAACTTGAACGTCCGCGCCAACCAAGATGTTATTGGCTACATTTAACGCTGATCCTGGACCTGTTACTCTGATTGTTCCGCCAGAAATTAAGTTACCGGTTGCCGCACCAACAACACCCAAAAACATGTTGTTGGCAAGAGTCAAGTTACTTTGGAATAGTACATTGTTTGCCACCGATAGTGGAGTACCAGCTGCCGTGATAGAGACATTTGCTGTATTGGAAATCAGTAATTGACCTTGATCTTTATCATACGTGAAGAAACCCAAATCATTCAAATCTGTTGCTGATTTGTTAGTCTGTATTCTCCACTGGTCAATGGTGTCGCTTCTGGCAATCGTTGGTATAGTAGTCGTTGGCATCGTTAACCTTTAACTCTTTTTTTCTAGTAATATTTTTAACAAGTTTTTAATTTCACTAAGGTCATCATTTATCGAAGATACTTGTTCTTTTAATGTATTTATTTCTTCATTTTTAGTCAATAAATTTTGTCTAATTTTCTTCCTAGCTTCATTTTCTAGGATAGCACTTTTATTTGTGTTAAGTAGAGCCTTGTTGCCCATATCCTTAACATAATTTGTTCCTTCAACTTTTACTTGCATTTTATTAACCTGCTGGCAAAGCAATGATTCTCAAATCTTTGACAGACGGAACAACAGCTGGGTCCGAAGAAGTCATAACAATCTTAACTGCGAATGTTTTGAAAGTATTGTAAGTTACACCACTATCAGAAGTATATGTTGCTGAATCCAATGTTAGTGAAGGTCTAAATTCAAATTCAAAGAAATCGGATTCACCTACAGAAACACTTGTTGTTGGATTAAAACACTCCATTTTCTGATAACGTCTATCTCTAAATGGTGTCGAATCTGATGAAGATAATAATTTGTAGAATACTGTAACATCTGTTCCTGATGGTTTGTTAACTGCCATATAAACACGCATATCACCGGCG
>Ga0208974_1000488_pt1 | contig 16303 bp, 18 predicted proteins | sample GreLakmeER15MSRF_FD_187699 | JGI IMG/M metagenome (GOLD analysis project Ga0208974, IMG submission 187699) | Freshwater lentic microbial communities from great Laurentian Lakes, MI, USA - Great Lakes metaG ER15MSRF (SPAdes) | ecosystem: Environmental > Aquatic > Freshwater > Lake | place: Great... | reverse complement strand
CGCCTCCCATAAGGGGAAGGACGCCGTTGAAGTACGAGTTGACCATCTGCAGGTTCGCGTAGGCCTTATCGTGGATGCGCGTGTGCGCTTTTGTGATGCGGAAGGACCCCACCATGGTGTCCTGGATGATTTCAATAATTGGTTTCGCGTCCTTCGGTGTGAGAATGTGGAAGGGTACGCTTGCAAAGTCCAGTAATTCGGACATTGTTTGTATAGATTGACTCGCGTGAGCGTTCATCTCCCACGTTGTATCCCACACTCCACACATTTTTGATAAAGTGAGGTGTGTCAAACACAACGGGTACCCCTGCTTTCGCAGCGGGTGTGGAATACACCTTAAGCCATCTCGGACTGGCTAAGCCTTCATAGATGACCGACGACCGTCTACTCTCTGGACCTTCTCCATGCCCTGCCTGAACGGGTTTAGGAGCTTGGCTGCGGATTGCCCAATCCGTCTAGTTTATTACCATTTTCTTGTTGAATCGCTAAATTCAGGGGGTCTGCAACTTGACAAGCTCGTTGAGGTAGTCCATGGCGCGTTGGCGACACTCTTCTCTTGTCTCCGTCTTGCCAATGTGAAAGTCAACAATCTTGCCATCGCGCTTGCGCTCAAACACAACTGTACAAGACCGTTTGCGGTCGACGAGATAACCTTCAAGGTTGTTCGGGTCGATAACAAACTGCTTACCAACATCAATCTTCTTCTGCATATGTTGGTTCCTTGTACGGTTCGTAATTTGCTTCACAACGGCTTCATTTTCCTGCATGTACGCTCGCAGACCTTCCGCAATCTTAGCCTTTGACTCTGTCGTGTGAACAGTTTCGCCAACCTTACGCTTTTCATGCGCCTCCGTGTTTGGAGGAACGACTCGTTCTTTTGCACGCCTCACACCCGTCCCACCCGCACGACCACCCGTAGTAAGGTTGTAGCCGTTCGGGTGAAACGTGTTCCACTTGCGAATAAAGTACTGCTCCCAGTAATCGGATTCTTGGGGCATGCAGTACGCGAGCACATGAACTTTAATGTCGTCTTTGTTGGCGCGAATAGCCACGTGAATGTCTTGGCAAGGCTTGGTCGCGCTGTTGCATAACGCTTGGCTTACGTGAGAGTCCCATCGTTTCTTGCTGCCGTATGGACGATAACGTCCGTTGTTGAGGCGATGGGAAGTCGATTGGCCAATGTAGCTCTTGTTAGCAACAGTGTCTTCCAGGGCATAGATCTCGTAGAACGTCATGTCAGGCGAGTCGATGATGGAGCTTGCGTACGCAAGGCGACGTTGCACTTGAGCAAGGTTCTCTTCACATATCGCCTTGATGACAGTCTCTGTTCCGTCAAGCGCAAGCTCAAAGTCGTTGGCGGCATTCATGGTTGTTGTGTACTTATTGATAAGCACCTTATCCTTAAATGCTTACGAACCTCTGGATGAACTTGCACGCACTCCCGTTTTTAGCGATTCAATTTCGAAATTACCCGCGCAATTACGCGCGGTGGCTGCGACTGTCTTTCGACAGCCCGCCGGTACTAGACGGCTCTAAGGGGTTTCCCGCAATTTGGACGTCTTGCAACTTGGGGTTTGGTGTTGTTTTGCACCAGGTGTTTCCCTTCGTCACTAGATGGTTATATGCGCGCGCGGCTGTTGCGAGGAGCTCGCGCGCGGCTGACACTTCCACTGTTTTCCTTGCTAAGAGGGTCAGCACCTTAGCAAGCAGCCACCTGTTGGAGACAAGATGAATCTTGTAGTTTATCTCCATCAAACGGAGAATCGTGCCACTTTCATGGCACGCCGGAGCACACCTTAAGCTTCTTCAGGCTGGCTAAGCCGTCATAAGAAACCCACTACCATCTGCTCTCTGAGCGTTCACCCTCACTCTTGCCTTATCGAGTGGAGGGTGCTTCGTTGCGGATTAACCATTGTAACATCCTCAAGGTTTTTACCATACCTCCGGTTTTTCTCCGGAGCCATGTCGTGATTTCGCACGGCACTTGGTACTTGAGGCTTTAGGTACTTCCCGCAGTTTGGCAGTGTCGCTATACGGTTTGAAGTTCTGGATATTCTTGTAGAAATAGTTTGACACGTTTTTTGCAATTCTCGACATGGTATGGGACAATCTTGTCACCCTTAGACATATTCTCGTATTTGTCGAGAGGTTGCATATTAGTCCAATGAAAACACTGCTTTTGCTGTTGCTTATCGGTCATATCAAAGAACGCACACGGCATGACGTGGTCAATATGCCACTTATCTCCAAAGTTATCCCATGACATCCCTTCTTGAAAGTTGAATTCCAACCACTCAAGAAAGATTTCATAAGAACAACCGATTAGTTCTTTGTGCAGTCCGGGACTTTTGTTTTTCACAAAGTCCCTAACTCTTTGCCGACACCGAGTCGTGATTCTGTCAATAAGGCTCGAGTGATATTTATCTCTGCGATATTTATTGATTTTCTCACGAAACTCGTCGGTTGACCGATAGCGTTGCAGAAGCTTCTTGTAACGTTCGGGGTGGTCGCGACGCCATTTATCACAGTCAATGTATTCGCACGCCTTGCATATGTTAGACCTAACGCGATATTTCATCGCGTCTTGTTCCATACTGCATCTTGTACAAACCTTCATTGGCATTTCACTTGTGATCGGCTTAGCTCGTCCCCGTCCATATTTTTCGCACATACAGATTTTGCAAACATGACGATTGCAACAGAAGTTGTCTCCTGACTTCTCTTCTTTGCAACTCGTACAAGTTTTGCTAATCTCGTGCGCTGTTTCATTGTACTTCTTCGTAAGAGCAGCGCGTGCAAGTTTCACACATGTTTTGCATCTATCTTTCCATTTCGAGTAGAAATGTTCGTGAGATAGTTCAGCCAAACATATGTTGCACTTTTGCATTCGTTGTCCTTATTGTGTCTCTTATTTCTCTATATCCAGTTCAAATTCGTATAACTAGACGGTTATATCGTAGCTAGAGTTCCACTGTTTTCCCTACTAGGTGTCTCTAGCAACCTAGTAAGCAGCCGCCTGTTGCTGACCTTGATGGAATTTTTGATCAGCGTTGAACGGTTGACAATCAAGCGGGTTAAGCCGGAAAGTCTGGAATGGCATCACCTTGACGCGGTGGCACAGCATGCTCATCTTGTGCAGCGAAGGCTGCCTGTTGAAGAGCACGTAGTCACCATCGCGCAAGTGCCGGTCCACAATGTCCCCTACGGACAGGTTTTCTGCAATCTTCTCGCGGCTCGTCTCGAAGCGCAGCGTGAACGTCTTGCCTTGTTCCGAGCTGCGCACGTACTTTGCACCGGGCCACTTCTCGGGGCCGTTGCGCACAAGCGCGCGCAGCTCGTCTATGTTGTACGAGTTCACCGATTCGGGGAACGTTAGCTGAATCGCGACTTTGTAAGGCACGCCAAGGTCGTCGATAGAGATGTACGGGTCTGGCGTAATGACCGAACGCGCGCTCTGGTCTACGCGCTTGCCGTTCAGGTTGCCACGAATGCGCCCCTCCTTCTTCTTGAGGCGGTCGCTGATGCTCTTGAGCTTGCGGCCGTTGCGCTGTTGCGCCTGTGGCAGCCCAGGAATTTGGTTGTTTATGAACGTGGCCACGTGGTACTGCAGCACCATCGTCGTCAGGCGCATGTACTCCTCCGTTACGTTGCCTCGCTCGATGCGCTGCCTCAGTTGCGTGTTGACCTTGACGATGTCGCTCAGCTTGTGCGTGAGGTCGTCCTCGCGCCTCTGACCGTTCTCCTCGATGACGCTCGGACGCACGGACGGCGGCGGCACTGGCAGCACCGTGCAAATCATCCACTCGGGGCGATTCCACTTGGGGTTGAAGCCCATGCGCTCCATGTCCTCCTCGGTGATGCGCGAGAATATGCGCAACACGTCGTCTGCAGTGTACTCTTTTTTGACAGGGTCCGACTCCTTGTCCTTGGGGTCCTTCCACTCGACCACGATTTTCAGCGCGCCCTCCTTGATGTATTTGGTCGGCACCATCGCACCGCAACCGGGGCGGTCGTTCTCCTCCTTCGAGTCCATGTCGTCGCCACAATACTTGATGCGCGTGTTGCCGCACAGGGCCAGCGTCGCCTCATGTCGCTTGGCCAAATTCTTGATGCCGCCCACCCGCACGGCCTCCTCCCGCAACTCTTTTAGGGTGCTGTCGGGGGACACGAGCAGGCGCGAGCAACGGTGACACACGCACTTCAACACCTTCTTCGTGTGCTCAAAGAACATCGCGTGATACACCGGGCGCGCCATGTTGATGTGACCAAAGTGACCCGGGCAGAAGATGTTCTTCTGGTGGCACGTGTCGCAGTAGCGGTTGTGCTCCAGCACGCCCATGCGCGGGTCGAAGAGACCGCCAACAACCGGCACATTGCCGCTATACGTGTCCGTCTTGGTCACCTCCACCACCGAGCGGCGCTTGATTTCATCGGGACCAAGCACGCTGAACTGGATGCCTTTTACAACATCTATGTCCTGGTCATACGACAGCTCTTTGTAGATAGACATGTGATGGTGTCTGTCTGCGTGCTGCTATATAACCAGTGAGTTCTGACTATGAACCATATTTTTAAATGCGCGTCCTTTTTTTCGCAATCTGGAAAAAAGGACACCCGGCCCTACAAACGCGTCACACGACTTGTAAGCGGATGTCAACAATAACATCGTCACACTCGGATTCCGATTCGGACTCCTCCTCAGACCCAGACTACGAACCAAGCATGGATTACGAAGATTACGAAGAGTACGAGAGCGAGAGTGATAACAGCGATAGCGAGACGATTGCCAGTGAGAGCGAGAGGAGCGCAGACTCGGACGATGACAGCATGCGCGACTTTATCATCGAAGATGGCGATGATGTGCCAAGTGATTCAACTGATAGTGAATCGGACGATGAAGAAGAGGAAGCTTACGAGACGCCCACAGTGATGATGCGCGCCATCGGTCGCAGCTATCGCATCGGTGGTATGCGCGTGACGGCCGCGAGCGCGATTCCGTGCATGAGCAAGATGTTGTTGCGCGCACCCATTCACGCACGCACTACGCGCAAGCGGCCGCGGTGCGCTGACATGAACTATACTGAGGAGGAGAGCGCGTACTTCGAGTCCGCGAGCCCCGAGTTCCAAGACTCCATTCTCGCGCAAGAGCAGGCCATGGAGAAGCGCTTGCCGCTCCACGCGCAACCTCTTCGCTTCCAACTCCTGCAGTCGTCGATGGACCCTGTCACGAAGCGCATGCTCCTGACCAAGCTTACGAACCTTCAGAAAATGCACGATGGCGCGGGCGAATACCACAAGCTGAACGCGTGGTTACACGCTGCGATGCGCATTCCACTCGGCGTGCGGATGCCGCTGCCCGTTAAGCGCGACGCGGGTGTGCCTGCTGTGCGCGATTTTCTGGAAAGCTCGCGCGCCTCTCTTGATGGCGCAGTGTACGGCCACCGCGAGAGCAAGGAACACATCATGCGCATTCTCGCGCAATGGATTTCAAACCCGAGCTCGCGCGGCCATTGCATTGGCATCCAAGGCCCGATGGGCGCGGGCAAGAGCTCGCTCGTGAAACAGGGCATCGCTAAGGCGCTCAACCTACCGTTTGCGTACGTGGCACTCGGTGGCGCAGCGGACGGCGCGTTTCTCGAAGGCCACGGCCTCACGTACGAGGGTTCAACTTATGGAAAGATTGCAGAGGTGCTCATGAAAACCAAAGCCATGAACCCGGTGATTTTCTTCGACGAGCTCGACAAAATCAGCGACACGGCCAAGGGCGAGGAGCTCACCAACATCCTCGTGCACCTCACCGACGCGACCCAGAACGAGCATTTCAACGACCGCTACTTCACCGAGATTGACCTCGACCTTTCTAAGGCGCTGCTCGTGTTCGCATTCAACGATGAGACGCGCGTGAACCCCATCTTGCTAGACCGGATGACGGTGATTCGCGTGCAAGGTTACAACACAAGCGACAAGCTCTCGATTGCGCGCAAGCACCTCCTGCCGAGCCTTCTAGAGCAGTACAACATAGATGCGGGCAAGCTCGTGTTCAGCGACGACATCTTGCGCACCATCATCGAGCGGGTGCCGGAAGAAAAGGGTGTGCGCAACCTTCGCCGCGGCCTCGAGAGCATCACGAGCTGGTACAACATGCTGCAGTACCTCCCGGATGCCGAGTTCGATACGTCTGTTGCATTTACAGTATGCGACGCGTTCGTGCGCAAATACCTAAAAAAACAAAGTGCCGCGAGCACACCCCCGATGTCGATGTACGTGTAAAAAGTAACCTATTCACTGCATTTTTATGCAAAACAAAGGATAAACAGATGATGCGCAAAAGCCCGGCCCAAGTCCACGTTATCAATTGGCTTTTGCTTGCAGCCGCAACACCGCGGGCAGAGTGGCCGTCCGACTTTGGCGCATGGATTACAACAGGGACACAAAGCAGTAGGGAGCTGCGCAATATTCAGAAATCGTTGCGCGAAGCCGTGTACAGCCTGTCCATTGGAATGCGCGCGATAATGAGGTTGACCGACAACTCTCGCACTCTCGCGATGGGCGGCGGCGCACCCAAGGACCCCGCATTTCGCGTGTTCACTTGGGATGGTGAGAATGCCATCTTCAACAGCCGCACGGCGACACTATACATGAAGAACAAGCAAGCGCCGATGGTGTACAAGAACATTGACTTGCCCATGACGTCACAAGAATGGCTCGGGCTCTACGACAAACTCCCCGAAAGCGAGCGCCAGCTATTCATCTTTTTCATGGGCATGTGCCTATTTTTGGCATGCTGGGCGCTAGTGCACATGGCTTACCTTATCACAAAAAAGATGATGAAGGAGCGCGTGCGACGTGTGGCGGTGTCGCCCAACAACGGCTCACCTGCAACGCAAAGCGCAACAAATAGCCGCCAACCAACACCAACCACGACATATACGCACATGCCACTATACACTATCGTTGTTCAACCGTTTGAAGACGAGCCCACGCTCTCACTCGCAATCCCCGCACACAACGACGAGCCGGCCTTGGCGGGCGCAATTGGTGCGAACTCGGTCACGTTCAACATAAACTAGGGCAACTCTTTAGCCATCTCTAGCACTAGCTCAATGTCCTTCCATTGCACAACGCTGTGCTCGCGATGGTCGGCAATGCGCTTGCTTCGCACAAATAGCTCGTACCACCATGCCTCGACTTGAACGTGAAAGCCGAGCAAATCTTCAGGCAACCACTTTTGTTGATTGTTGTCGGCGGCCATGCGCACCAAAAAGGCGAATGTTTTTGCGGGGATTACGAAATCGTGCGCCTTCTCTTCTTGCAAACCGCCATTTGAAAGAACAAACTTAGGGGCTTGTGCTTTCAAATAGCGGTATAGTGCATCACGCATGTCGTCCGCGAGGAGCGTGCTCACGTGGCGTATGTTCGCGCGCTTGGCCATGCGCTGAATCATGGGCTTTTTCAAGCGGGTGAACCCCGGAGCAGATGCGCGCTCTTGGCTAAGCTCTTGGCTAAGCTTTTGGCTAAGCTCTTCGGTTTCCATCGTTTTCTACTAAAATGTTATATCAAAAACTCTTATATAGAGACGCGACGGCCCACAAATGGCAACGACCCCCCAATTGGTCAAAGGCATACCATGGTGGCTCACGCAAATGATGGCGGCGACGGGAGTAATTCAAGAGAATTCGCAGCAACAAGCACTAGCACTAGCACTAGCACAACAAAAAGCGTCAGCTGCTACGCCACCAAAACCTTTGCCATCACCACCACCGATTGGTCCTGCACCGACTGTGCAAAAGCAAGTTCAGAACCCTACCGTTCCAGTGTACTCAAGCATCACGTTCCTCTCGGCAGCAGACACCGCGCGCTTCTTGCAACAAGACAAAGACGGGTATGTCTCGCGAATGACGCGCCTAGATTTTGTGGCGCGAGGTATGGCCCCGGATTTGTACCTCAATGCGATAGGCGACGCTGCACGCGCGTACTCCCAACAAGAACAATCGCTCGTGACGCAAGCCATACAAAAGGCGGACGCATTCTTCTACACGTGCATCAAGACACCAATTCCGGGCACGACTGTCGCGCGCATTCCGTGGAAAATGGCGCTCACGGAAGGGCGCGCGTACGAATACGGATTGCCGCACACGCGTTCGGACATTGTCTTTCTCAGTTCTGAAACGCTCGCGCAACCATTAGAGGAGCTCGCCAAGACGCTCGTGCACGAGAAAGTCCACATCTATCAACGGCAAAACAGCGAAGCCATACAACCGTGGCTCGCTTCCAACGGTTACGAGCCCTTTGACAGCATCAACAAACGGCAAGAGAATAGCGACATTCGCAGTAACCCCGACATTGGCGACACCTACTATATGCAATGTTCGCAACCGGCGCCCTTCTCATTGGTCACGACAGATGACTTGGCCGACGAGCAAAAACGGCGCGAGCGCAAGGATTGGTTGATGGGGAACTGTAAGCCAATGGCGGCAATCTACGAGCGCAAAGAGCAATATAACGGACAAGAAGTCGATGCGGACCCGGACAACATAACAGATGTGCGCAAGGGCACAGACGGCGAGAATGAGCACCCCTTCGAAAAGATGGCATATGACATTGCCGCGCGCTACCCTGGCACAAAGAGTGTCATTGACATTTACGGTTACAAGAATCTTGTGAGTACTTGCTTTTAGCAACCGGCTTTTAGCTACTTGCTTTAAGCTACTTGCTTTTAGCAACCGGCTTTTAGCTACTTGCTTTTAGCTACTTGCTTTTAGCTACTTGCTTTTAGCATTTAAAGGTTTGCTCGTCGCGCGAGTCCTATACGCACTCGCAACCGATGGACGCCCCCAACCCGAACGTTCTCGAAATAAAGACCGTACAATCGTCCACGTTCAAGCAAGTGATTGATGCGCTCAAGGAAATCCTGATGGACGTGAACCTCGAGTTTGACGAGACCGGTATGCGCGTGGTTGCACTTGACACCACGCATGTCGTTCTCGTGCACCTGAAGCTCGACGCTGACAAATTTGAGACGTACCATTGCGAGAAGAAGCTCTACGTAGGCATCAACATCCTCAAGCTGCACATGCTCATCAAGACCATCACGAACAACGACTTGTTGACGCTGTACATTGAGCGCGACGACCCCAACCGCCTGGGCATTCGCATCGAGAACCCGGACAAGAACGTGCGCACGCACTACAAACTGAGCATGCTCGATATCAACGTGGTGAACATTCAAATTCCGCCAGCCGAGTTCCAAACCATTGTGTCCATGCCGTCAGTGGACTTTCAAAAAATTATTCGCGATATGCACAACCTAGCCGAGTTTATCGAGATTCGCAACGTCGAGCAGGAGCTGCGCTTCGCATGCAAGGGCGACTTTTGCACGCAAGACACGGTTCTAAGCATCGAGAAGACGGGCAACATGAACATCGTGCGCAACACACCCGACAAGCCGCACGAGATTATCCAGGGCGTGTTTTCGCTCAAATACCTGTCCATGTTCACCAAGTGCACCAACTTGTCGAACGTGGTCGAGATTTACCTAAAGAATTCGTTTCCTCTCTGCCTCGTCTACAACGTCAGCACGCTTGGCACTATTCGCTTGTGCCTTGCGCAACACGACTCAAACCCGACGACTATGTAAGTGTTCTTTTTCATTCTTTTTCTATACTAAAGCACCTGACATGCTTGATGCAACAAAAAAGACCACACTCCTCTTTCTCGACTGTTCACCGCCCATTCGCACTTTGGAATACATAGATTGGAACAAGGTTAAAGATGACGCGCATAGCAACCCTTTATTACTCACACGCTATTGTGCTAAATTCTTACTTGATGCATTCCCATCGCATGTTAAATGCGTATTTGGAATACAAAATACGCCTTTCATATCCGTATTCTATTTATTAAGCGATGTGAGGGCATTTGAACACGTAAATGGGGCCTTTTTGTATGCGTGTTACCCTATCACTTCGGACAGAAACTGTTTTATTCGCGACTGCGTACATAAAATGGAAAAACAATTTGCTAGCTCTGAATTTTGTAGCATGAACTTTTGGTGGTCGCTAGTTGACCCCGAAACACCTGATGTGTGTAATGAGTGGTTCGTCAATATTGTAAGGGAGTTGTCATATATGAATGACCCGCTTCACCCTGCCATTAAAACCCTGTTAATTAAGCTGCGCACATTGAACCCTAACTTGTATACAAAAATTATGACAGCGTACAAATCAGTTATAAAAACAACAAGTAGCGTTGAAATGATGATAGCACTTCTAAAAGACTTGTACATTGCAACTGTTCTTGGACTCGATACTCATGCCTACCGCATATTAGTCCATCCGTGCTCATCTTTTCTGTTAAATCTGCTGGAAAATTGTACTATCGTAGTAGGGTAATCTACGCGACCTCCGGTTCCGTGTAGGACCGATACATGATTTTTGTATAAGATGGGCAATCTATCTGATAAAGTGCGGGGTCACCGTGCGTGCTGTTGCTAATCCAGAGGCGCAAGATGCAGAAGCTGCGTTTTGGCGAGAGGGACACGCCGCAGATGCGGTCGGGCTCGTGCGCGCCCATCGACTCGCCGAGCACACTACAACTTAGTGTCTTCCAGAATTGCGGCACCTCGCTCTTCATGACCTTGAACGAGAAGCAGCCGCCCTTGGCATTGTGTTCGTCTTCCCAAATCGGCAGGATGTGCTCGCGCATGAAGAAGAACATGCCATTGCACCAGTATGTTTTCAACGCTTCTTGCAAGTCTACGACCTCTTGCACTGTGCTCACCGTAGCGAGCGGCACGTAGCTCTCTATCTCCCACTTATCGTCGTCGGGGTCGTGAAAGTATAGTGTCCATGTGTCATTTAGGAAGGTTTCACTCGCTGCCATGAATAAAAAGAATGCGCCGAAAAGCCCTTAAGTGCAGAATGGGTTATTTATTTGAAATTTGCGAAGCGAATCCAACTATCTAGTTATTTGCGAAGCGAATCTAACTAACTAGTTATTTGCGAAGCGAATCCCGGGAACGTATGTTTGCAAAAGGCGGGGCACGAACCATCCGAGGCGATTGTATTGGTGTATGATGACGTACGGTTTCTCGGAGCCAGCGGTGCGAACGATTGCGGGGAGGTCGGCTGAGACGAGAGGCAGCGGCTCGCTAATCACGCCTTCTTTGAAGTAATTGCGCTTCCATGGGTCTGCCGACGTCCCCATCTGGCACGCCCAGCCATCCTCTGATGCCATAAAGCGCGTGATGTCGCGGTACGGTGATAGCGAGAGTAGAATGTTATATGCGGCCTGGTCCGGGTTCTCTGTGCCGTATGCGCCGCACATAAGAAAAACGTTAAGGAACAAGTCGCGCACCGTTTCGAAGCGCCCCGCCATCGTGCCCGCGTTGTAAATGAGCCGCCCCTGCATGTGCTCAAAGACGGTCGGGCCGAAGCTCGTGCTCAAGTTCTTGTCCCCCCAAAGGCTCTCGTTGCCGTATGCAATGCTCTCGCTCGCGGCCACTAACTTATGGGGGCTATCTTCGGGCAGATTCGCCTCGAGCCACGCGATTGGATTGGATTGAAAGACGACATCGCCTACATCCGTGCTTATAAGATACCTGTATTGCGTGCGGATGCGCGACAAGAAGTACCACATGTGGTAGAAGCGGTCTACGTTGACGTGGAAGTTCTTGGGCTTGTCCTTGTACGCGTAGCGCCGCGCTTCAGGAATGTCGTCAAACGTGAACACTATCCAGCCCGCGCGGTGCAAAAAGTCAACTACATCGTAGCCCACGTCGTACACGACCATGTACTTGTCGCCGCTAAACCCGCTCTGCAAGAGAGACGTCACGTACAAAAGTACGTTTGGGACGTCGTAGTTGGTGATGGCTCCAATGATGGCGTCTTTCATGTTTATGGCGCTTGGTGCCCTGTTATTTGCTTATGCGAGCGTAGCGTTTAAGTGGGGCCCAAGGGCGGCGGCTTTGTATCATACGCGCGGTGGCACTGTGTGCACAACAGCCAAATCGGCACATGTTTGTGGTCTTTCAAGAATTCGCGTATTACACAAGAGACATCCGCAATCTCCTCCCCTGCATCGCACAAACGCTCAATGACCGCGCTCACCATCTCTGGCCGTGACGTGTTCTCGTGATGCGCCCGCTGCAGACCTTTTACCTCCAATCCACAACATTCGCATGCGCGCACCGCATGTAGAGTTTTGAAAAAGGCCTGAAAGTTGTTCCGCGCTTCGTCTTGTACCGCGTGCGTACTGCTCTTGTGGCGCAATCTTAGCACCTTCGCATCGTACTTTTCGAGCGTCCGCCCAAACTTTTCAAGGCGCGCATCAATGAAGTTGCGTTGCAGTTCCAGGCGCGCGCTTATAGCCTCGGGCGCCGGATTGAACTTGTTCAGCATCATCTGCGTAATGTAACGACAAAAAGAACCGCGGCCCCTCTTCCATTTTTACGTAGTGCTCTCACATTGACTTGCGCGCACCCGTGCAAATGCCAATGTCCGGGCGCTGGTGTTGGCCTTGATAAAGGAGCGCCCCGAGTCCCCGCCGCTCGTGGCAACACCCGATTCCTATTCGGTCGCAACCCGGTTCTTGACCAAGTACGTGGGCATGGGTGAGCAAGGTCGGCCTGTCATCGAGGCTTTCCTATCACAGTTCGACATGGGACGCACGGAGAACAAGTTGTTTCTGCAAAACATGCTTATAGTGTTCATCAGCGATATTCGTAGGACGTTCACCTCAAATAACTCGCGAGGACAGCAATTGCATGTCCAGCTGATTGAGCTCTTCGTGCGCCATTACCGCATCAACGTCAACAACCTCTACATCGATATGGACGCTGCTGAGCAAAGCACCTTTGGAAACTTGATCGCTCAAACGACCATGCGCAACGACCCAATCATCAACCCTAGTCGCTGGATGAACAACAACCTGCCACTCGTTGCCCTCGCCATCATGTATGGCAACAAGAAGGCGCTGCTGTTCCTCGTTTCGCTGGGGGCCACATTGAAGCGGTGCGCCTTTACGCTGGCCGACTTGACCACTGACCCCGAGATCCACAAGGTGCTCTTGGCCGACAACAAGGCCACGAAAATCCAACGGGCCTACCAGCGCCATATGTACGCACCGGAGCATGCGACACAAGCGACCCGTCAGAGCACGTGGGAGAGCAAGGTGGGGAAGCGTGGGAGCAAGAAAAATAATAATTTTGGGGATCCATCTCATCACACAATCTTGTAATCTAGCAAAAGCTCGTCACCCTTGCGAATATCGCTTGCTGCATAGAGAATCGGCATCGCACCATGCCACAAGATGTAGCAGTTTGGTTTGCGATTGGTTTTATACGTCGAGTTGATATACTTAACAATATTGGTCTCCACATCTTCATAACATTGAAACGACACGGACGCTATTTCGGGGATAGAGAAACTATAGCGAATTTGCGCGAGTGATTGCCCGCGAGACAATACGAACGTACCTTCACATAGTAATATAGGAACACCCTTACCGAAGTTTTTGAGAGCAAACACTCCATTTCCAGCATCAGGAATAGATGATGTAGCCACGGAGAGGTAGTGTGGCAAAGTCTGTCTCGCATTCTTGCGTGACGTCTCGCCCATCTTGATTGCTCTCAAAAAATCCGCATTCTTGCGATACCGGGACTTTGTAGATGCTAAGCGGTTTTTGAGCGCTTTGATGTGTTCCATTGGTCTGCCTATATGTAACACTTGAAAAAGTTGGCCTTGGCTCCGGCGTCGACACAAAATGTAAAATATTCTACGTCATAAGAATAGTGGACACATGCCAAAGCCAGCCCAACGAGCCGGGGCCATCATAGGGACGGGCTCCTATGGATGTACCTTTCTACCAGCCGTGCCATGCGCTGACATGTCCGGTAAACCCCATGCCATCAAGCCAAACCGCGTTGGCAAGGTGTTTTCCCACAATCAGAGCGCGGCGGAAGAGCTAGCGTTTGCCAAGATTGTCCAGAAGATTGACCCGCAACAGAAGCTCTTCTACTACCCGAACGAGATGTGCTTCGCAACGCGGCAAGATATTCAAAAAGAACTTGCTCGCGGCCAGTCATGCAACAATATGAAGTCACTTCCCGCCAAACAAAATTCGGCAATTCAGCTCATTATGCCAAATGGCGGACAAATTCTCACGGGCTACCTCAAGACGACCTTTGGCGAGGGCCGCATGTCCCGCGCAACCATGGCAACCATCCTTGAGCGCCTCTTCTTTGGCGTGCGTCGGCTTCTTGAGGTTGGCTACGTCCACCAAGACCTCAAGACCCCCAACATTGTGGCCTTTGCTGGGCCGAATGGCAGCCATGAGGTGCGCATCATCGACTTTGGCACCATTTCAACGTTTGACGACTTCTACCACAGTGATACTAATTTCATGATGGAGGGCCACGAGTACTATGTGAACCCGCCTGAATACCGCATTCCAAAGATGATCGAGAATTTCGATTATGCCACAGCCGTGTCAAATATCAAGGCACTTGAAAAAACACTCATGGAGTCTTTGGACGACCCAGACACGCTCGCGTCCTATCGCCTCGGGTACTCCGCAACGGGTACACCCGGGCACGAGTTTGTCAAGCACAATGTCAAGGCGTTGGAGCGCTTGATTGCTGCATTTTCACCCTCGCGCGATTATGATGACCACATGAAGGTCTTGGAGGACATGAAAGCAGCCAACAAAGCCGATTTGTGGTCCATGGGCACAATCATGCTCCGTCTAACGAGCTTTTTGATGCCCGCTAAAAATGATGACGCGGAGGCCGTTCAAATCTACAATGAGATGGTGCATGGTCTCTTGCAACCCAATCCGGTCGACCGCATGTCCATTGCCGTGGCGTTACGTATGATTAAGCGTCTCAAAAAAACAGGCGTCCTAGGCAGCCCCGTGCAGAACGAGCACTTCCATGCTGTCTTTCCAGTACAAACGCCATCTATACCCCCGCCCACCCGCCCGCGACCTACTTTGTCAAAACGCCTCGTGGCGAAGCGCCCCTCGACTCAATCTCGCCAATCCAAGCAAACAGAAGCAACCCAAGCAACCCAAGCAGCCCAAGCAACTCATGTTAGCCCAACACCAAGAACAAAGCTCACCCAACGCTTGTCTAGTTCCACCGTTCGCGACCTACGTGCGTCGGAACTTTACAAAAAACTTGCAGTGACCGGAAAGTCACGCTTCAAAAAGGACGAGCTCATTAGCGCCATGATGAAGAGCGCGCTTCCTTGATACGCGCTCGCGCATTTCCTTGGGCCTGGCGCATAGTATCCGTCAAACGCTTGAACAAACGAATGCTTGAATACCTTGAATAGAGCAAACATGGACTACATTGCGGCAAGGTCACATTTGCGGAAACATGTCAAGCGCGCACTCTACGGTCAAGAAGATTCGTCCGACCCCGTCATTGCCGCTGCCTCGCGCTTTTGTGCCATAAAATTTCCCCGCAAGCAAAAAGCCAAGCAACACGCTTATAATTTTTTCCCTCGCCATGAAAGCTTGCAGCGCCAACTCGGCACGGACTACATCAAGGAACGGAATATTGCATTGAAAATGAACTTGCGGAGACATATCAAGCGCGCACTCGAGGGTAGTGAGGTTACGACTGATGAAGTCATTAACTCAGCCAGGCGTCTTTGCCCCAACTAAATTCTCAATCTCGGAAAGACAACTCGGAAGCCTCGCTTTTGTCATCTTCGTCATAAGGAAAAATGGATCCCGGTTTGGGCTCGGTTTTCAGTTTCAAGTACGCAGCCACTGCTGCTGTGCCATGCGCAGACATGTCCGGTAAACCCCACCCAATTTACGATGAGACGCTCTAAGCGAACACATACCCGATGTGCTCGCGTGCCCATGCGAGCTTAGCAAAGAATTGCAGCTCCATGAGCTTCTCGTTTGCTGCAATGTCGGCCTCCTCCTCTGCTTTCTTGAATCGGTCCTCAAGCTCGTGCACGCATTCGAGAGTCTTTTTCCAAGTGCAAAGTGCACCCTTGTCATCAATTTGCCAAGAGAGCCCGTGCGCCCTCACTTCATCTTCTTTTTCGCGCGACAAGTAATCGAGCACCTGCTCTGCGGCTTTACACGTGAGGTACGTCTTCGTGTTAGGCTTTTTCCGTGGATAGGACTTCTCGAACGTGAGTGCCTCCCCTTGAAGCTCAACGCCCTCGTGCACGGTCTTGACTTTGAGTATGTAGCCCTTTCCCTTTTCCATCGTGATGCCGATACTTATGTGATACGGCCCCGCCGGTGTGGTGGGGAGCGCTATAGCATTCGGCGGTCCGACCAC
>Ga0208974_1000487_pt1 | contig 16308 bp, 9 predicted proteins | sample GreLakmeER15MSRF_FD_187699 | JGI IMG/M metagenome (GOLD analysis project Ga0208974, IMG submission 187699) | Freshwater lentic microbial communities from great Laurentian Lakes, MI, USA - Great Lakes metaG ER15MSRF (SPAdes) | ecosystem: Environmental > Aquatic > Freshwater > Lake | place: Great... | reverse complement strand
TAATTGGAAATCTAAATGTCATCATTACTAAAATCTCCGTTAAGCAATTCTATTGCTAACGCAGTATATAATGAAATCCAGAATCGTAGTGCACGTTATTACTACTTTTTAGGTAAAACTATTAATTGGACAGATGAGGCAAACCCTCCATATCCAATCGATAGTTTCAATTACGAATTGCAATCTCGTAATGAAATTATTACTTTAAAAGAACTTAACTCAACCGATGTGGCTTTCGTAATTCCTAGAGTAGATTGGGTCACTGGTCAAGTTTGGGATATGTATGATGATCAATATTCCACAGAAGTGCAAGGTATTAATTTAATTGCTGGTGGTTTCGGTTATTCTTCAACACCAACTGTTACTATTACTGGCGGTGGAGGAACTGGTGCGTCAGCGTCAGCTGTCCTCAGTAATGGTAGTATTATTGGCATTACATTAAACTCTCGTGGTACAGGTTACACCGCTATTCCAACTGTTACTATTACTGGCGGTGGTGGTTCTACTGCTAGTGCAACTGCAGTTGTTAATATTGCTCCTTCTGGCGCACAGCGTTTAGAAAATACAAATTGTTACGCTATTACTGATGATTTTAACGTATACAAAGTTCTTGATAATAATAACAAAGCAATTTCAACTTACAAACCAGTTGGTACTGTTGTAGATCCAGTTATTATGCCTGATGGGTATATGTGGAAATACTTGTATAGTATTCCAATTGCTCTGCGTAATAAATTTTTGACTGACGTATATATGCCAGTCGTTAATTCTATTCGTTCACAGTTTTATTCTGGTGGTGAGATTTTAAATATTAAAATTGATAACGCTGGCCAGAATTATACTTCCGCAAACATTACAGTTGCAGGCGATGGATTTAGAGCATCTGATCCATTGCTATTAAATGCACTAACAATTTCTGCTGGTGGATCTGGTTATACTTCTGGCGCCACTTTAACTGTTGCCCCTCCATTTAATGGAGCCAATACTTGGGTTACTGGTGTTGGTATTCTTCTTGGTCAGAAAGTAGAACATTCAAATAATATGTACGAGTGTACGGTTTCAGGAACTACTGCTACTCCTGGACCTAGCCATAAATCAGGTATTGTTGCAAATGGTACTGCTGGTTTAAAATATATTGGAACTAGAGCAACGGGAACACTAACTGTTGCCAGTGGCGTAGTTACAGGTTATGTACTAAATGGTTCTATTCTAGATATTACAATGACCAGCGGTGGTATTGGATATTCTTCTGCACCAACTCTGACTATGACTGGTGGCGGTGGTAGTGGTTTCGTTGGTCAGGCGATTATGAATGGTACTTCGGTATCGCGAGTATTTGTTTCCAACTCAGGGGATTCTTATACATCAGTTCCAACTCTAACTTTTGGAACTCAATGGACTGCAAGTACTGCAGTAACTGTTGGTGATCAAATCTTTTTCTCAAATAGACTTTACACAGTAACTGTATCTGGAACTACTCACGCTTCTGTTGCTCCAACTATTACTGGTGCTGTTACTTCTGTTCCTGTAACAAATGGCGGTACTGGTTATACTTCGTCTCCTGCATTTACAGTAAGTGCACCTGATGTTACGGGTGGTACTAATGCGGTAGTTACTGCAGTGTTTTCTGCTGGTGTAATTACCGCAATCACAGTTTCTGGCGGTGGTACTGGTTATATTAATCCACCGACAATTACATTCACTGGCGGTGGTGGAACAGGATTGCTTCTTGGTACTCCAGTTTTACAAACTGCTACCAATGGTACTGCAACATTAAAATATGCTGGATCAACTGCAACTGGTACTGCTAACTTAAAATACGGTGCAGGATATTCTACTTTACCAACTGCCACAATTACTCCAGTTTCTGCTGGTAATGGTGCCACTGCTTACTTCGTTGGTGTTCAATCCACAGCTAAACTTATTCCATTAATTACTGATGGTCAAATTAGATCTGTTCAGATTGATGATGGTGGTATTGGCTACACATACGCTAACTTAACTGTAACTGGTAATGGTACTTTGGCTCAGTTAACTGCAGATTTGTCTCCAGGTGATATTAATACGCTTCAAGCGAACACTGAATTGTTGACACCTGATGGTCGTATTATGGCTTACCCAGTTATCTCTGGTGGTTATGGTTATGGTGCCGATTTTGCTATTACTATTACTGGTGATGGAACTGGCGCTTCTGCAATGGCTCGAGTGGTGAATGGTAGAGTAAATAAGATTGAAGTTTTAAACTACGGTCTTGGATATCGTTATGCTAACGTAGCGTTTAATCAAGGTGGTGGTCAAGGTGCTGTTGCTCGTGCTGTAATGGCTCCACATGGTGGCCACGGCAAAGATCCTATTACTGGTATGTTTGCCAAGAAATTAATGTTCTACAGCAACATCTCAAAGGACGCTAACCAAGGATTTACTGTAAACAATGACTTCCGTCAACTTGGACTTATTAAAAACCCAAGAAAATTTGGAGCATTTGGTAACTTGGCTTCTAGTTTAGCGTCTGCTTGCTACGTTATTGCTGGAACTATTGATATTAATAACTTTACTCAAGATATGCAAGTAAACTTAGGTTCCGCAACTGGAGCACTATTTAGAATTGTTGCTTTGACAAGTACGGGAGTTCTATTACAATCTATTGATAATGCAGTTCCCGCAGTTGGTAATACATTTGTTAATGCTGCAGGAAATACTTTCTCTGCATCAGGTGTAACAGCTCCAACAGCAGATAAATATTCAGGACACTTACTATTCATAGATAACAAAGTAGCGTTTACTCCTACTGCTGACCAAAACGTGACTCTAAGAACTGTTATAAACTTTTAACATAAATAAACAAATAACTTAAAGAGTAAAAGAATGCTAGATTTCAATACCGAACCGTATAACGACGACTACGACGAAACTAAAAAGTTTTACCGTATTCTTTATCGCCCTTCATTTGCGGTTCAGGCTCGCGAACTAACTCAAATGCAGAGTATTCTGCAGAATCAAATTAAACGCCATGGTGATGCGATCTTTAAACAAGGTGCCATGGTTATCCCTGGACAAGCATCAATCCAGACTATTACACAACCTGGAAAGGGTGCTGATTACGTAAAACTAATCTCCTTATATAATGGTGTTGCTGTCGAAACATTCCGCACAACTTTAATTGGCAAAACTTTAATTGGCCAAACTACTGGCGTAAAAGCAACAGTAATTCTTACTCAAAGCGCAGAAGCCAGTGATCCAACTACGCTATATTTGAACTACCTACAATCTGGTACAAATAAAACAACTAAAACCTTTGCTGTTAATGAAGTTCTAATTACTGAAGATAGTGTATACTCTGTTCAAGTTGGTTCTGCAAATAACTCTATCGGCAAGGGTTCAACAGCAACTGTTAATTCTGGTGTTTATTATATTAATGGTAATTTCTGTTTAGTTGATACACAAACTATCGTTCTTGACAAATATACTGCATCACCAACATATCGTATTGGTCTTAACGTCTCTGAAGAGATTGTTACTCCAGAAGAAGACGAAACTCTACTTGATAATGCGCAAAATAGTTTTAACTATGCTGCTCCAGGTGCTCATCGTTATTATATTGATTTAACTTTGAAGAAACTTGCAATTGATTCAGTATCAGATTCAAATTTTGTAGAATTGATTCGTGTAACAAATGGTGAGATTAAGACTATCGTTGAAAAAACTGATTATTCTTTTCTTGGCGATGAGCTGGCACGTCGCACATTCGATGAGTCTGGTGATTATACTGTTAATGGTTTTGGTATTGATATTCGTGAACATCGTAACAATAATCGTGGAACGTGGACTTCTAATACTGCATTCTTAATTGGTGATATCGTTTCATACGGTGGTTACACTTATGTTGCTTTAAATTCAGCAACATCAATTACAACTCCTCCAACGCATACATCTTCATCTGCATTCGATGGTCCAGGTGCTACTGGTGTTAACTGGCAGTATGAAATAACACCAGTATACAATCGTGGTATTAATATGAATGGGGATGAATCAAAACTTGCTATCGGTATTGAATCGGGCAAAGCATATGTTCGTGGTTATGAAATTGAAAAGACTGCGATAACATATATTCCTGTGCCTAAAGCACGCGACTTCGTTCAGGCTACTGCTTCAGTTGTTGATACTACTGTTGGTAATTATGTATTAGTTACAAACGTAAACAATTTACCTCCAGTTGATAGTCTTGCGCAGATTACATTATATAATAACATAACTGGTTCTGCAAATCGAGGATCTCCTCAAGGAACTATTGTTGGCTACGCTCGTGCACGTTTTATAGAATGGCATAATGGTTTACCATTTGGTTATACTGCAATTTATAAACTTGGTTTGTTTGAGGTTCAAATGAATCCAGGATATTCTTTTAACGCTGATGTTAAAGGTTTCGCATATACAGCACTTTCTGATTCTAACTTAAACTTTACTGCTGATATTAACCCAGTAGTTAATCAATTGCTTGGTTCAGTAACTGCTTCTTCAACAACAGTTACTGGTACTGGTACATCTTTCTTAACAGATTTACAAGTTAATGATTTAGTTCTTATTGGAGGTAGTGCTGGATCTTTCCGTAAAGTAACAGCAGTATCTGCTCAAGGTACTATTACTGTTGATGCAACTATTACAGTTACTGGTGCAACAATTGCTAAGTGTACAACTGAGATTCTTGAACCACAGAAACAATCATTAATTTTCCCGCTGCCATATCAAGCAATCCGTTCTATGAGAACTGCTGGTAGCGGTGGTACTAATAATACAACTTTCTATGTTCAACAGAAGTTTACCCAAACTGCTACTGGCGTGTCACTGACTCTAAGCACTTCTGGTACTTTCGCTCCAACTGCAGAGCCTACTAACTATATTGTTATTGATAATGATGCTGGAGCAGGTGGTACTATTATTACTCCAGTTGCAATCAATCCTTCTGGATCAACTTGTAGTATTACTGTTCCTTCTGCTCAATCTGGTCGTTCAATTTCTGTTATTGCAACAGTTATTCGTAATGGTTCTGGCTTCGAGAAAACTAAAACCTTAACAAACACTTTTGAATCGTTTACTACAGCTGTAGCTGCGCAAGCGAATGTTATTTCCCTAGACAAAGCAGATTTGTTTAGGATCGTAAGTATTACAATGGCTCCAAGTATTGCTTTTGGTAGCACCCCAACAAGTAATCAATATACTGTTGATATTTCAGATCGTTACGATGTTGATAGTGGTTCAAGATCTACTCACTATGATTTGGCAACGCTAACATTAAAACCATCTTATGCTGCTCCATCAAACCCAATTAGAGTAACATATCAATACTTTGAACATGGGGCTGGAGATTACTTTGATGTTAACTCATACAGCGGTATTGACTATAAAGATATACCACCAGTTTTAAGAGATGCATTAGATTTCCGTCCACGTGTGGCAAATAAATCTGTCGGTGCTAAAAACTTTATTGGTACTGGTGGTATTGTTTCTGGCGTGCCGAAACGTGGTCAAGCGGTTACTGCTGATTATAGTTACTATCTACCAAGAAACGATAAAATTGCTGTTGACTACAATGGTTTAATTTTCAATATTGCTGGTGTCTCATCTCTAACTCCAGGATACCCAGCAAGCCCATCTTTGGGCATGGTCCTTTATACTCTAGATTTAAGTGCATATACATTTAATGCAGCACAATCTAATGTTGTTTCTTTTAAGGTTGATAATAAAAGATACACCATGCGTGATATCGGTGCTTTAGATAAGCGTATCAATACTCTAGAATATTATACTGCTCTAAGTATGCTTGAGCAAGAAACTCAATCATTGTCAATTCGAGATAGTTCTGGTTTAGATAGAATGAAGAATGGTTTCGTTGTTGATAATTTTGCAGGGAATAAATTAGGTAATGTTGGTTCTGAAGATTATTTCTGTGCTATTGACATGAAAGAAAATACTCTTCGCCCATTCTATACAGTATATAACGCAAATCTACTGGAAAAATACTCAAACGACTCTGCTCGTACAGCTGCAAACTATAAGTTGACTGGTGATATCATTACATTACCATATACTACAACCCCAATAGTTACACAAGTATACGCATCTCGTCTTGAAAATATTAACCCATTCGCTATCTTTACTTTCCTTGGCAATGTTCAATTAAATCCTCCAACCGATGATTGGTTTGAAACTGCTAGAATGCCTGACATTATTCAACAGGTAGAAGGTAATTATAATTCTATACAAGCGCAAGCCCAAAAAGATGGAGTGTTAGGTAGTGTTTGGGGTGCTTGGAAAACTCAATGGATTGGTGATGCAGTTGTTACTGGTAGTCAAACTTTTGGCGCAGATCGTCGTGGTGGTGATGGTGGAGCATTCTTAGATGCTACATTTGGACTTGGTCCACAAGCACCTGGCTGGGCAGTCCGTACAGTAACTGCAGATGTAATTGCAACTACAGTTGGTCAATCTAGAACTGGTGTTAGTACAAAAATTGAACTAAAAACTGACTACGAACAAGTTGACGATAGAACAGTTTCAACTACAGTTATTCCATATATTCGCTCAAGAAATATTCTTACACAGGCTTATAAACTAAAACCATCCACACGTTTCTATCCATATTTTGATGGCGTCGATGTTTCTAGTTATTGTATTGCAGCGCAGAAATTGGTGTACACCCCAACATCTGGTACCTTCAATTATAAAGTAAACGTAGGCGGTCAAGGTTCTGCAACTGCACGTAGAATCGAAGGTGATTCACAAGTATGCTTGAACACTGGTGATGTTATTACCAATAGCGCAGGTACTGCAACAGCGGTAGTTGTTAACGTATATCTTGACGAAAATGATGCATATTCTTTAAGTGTTGTAAATGTTAAAGGTACATTTGCCAATGGGCAGACTATCTCTGGATCAAATAGTAGTGCACAAGGTACTGTTGTTTCAATAACACCACAATCTACACTAGTAACAAATGCAGCTGGTGAATTAGAATTTTTATTTAATATTCCAGAAACTGATGCGATTCGTTTTAGAACTGGTACAAGAGAATTTAGATTAGTAGACGTTACAACATATAATGGTGATTACACTTCACGTGGTATTACTAATTATGTTGCTGATGGTACACTGATTACTAAACAAGCAACTGTTAATGCTGTAAGAAACGCAACACTAGTTCAAGAAGAAATAACTGACGAACAAACTATTTTCGATACTACGTATCGTGTAACTTCAGACACTGGTTGGTATGACCCACTGGCTCAATCATTCTTAATTCAGCAAAAGGGTGGCGCATTCTTAACTTCCATTGATATATTCTTTGCTACTAAAGATGATAATCTACCAGTTACTCTACAAGTTCGTGAGATGGTAAATGGAACTCCAGGCAAAAACATTCTTGCATTTGGTGTTGTGACCCTGCGTTCTGAAGAAGTTAATCTATCTGCTAATTTTGTAACTATGCCTGATGGTACTTCCAAACGTAGTTATGATACTGCAACAACATTCACGTTTGAGAGTCCAGTTTATGTTCAGGATAATACTGAATACTGTTTCGTTCTTCAGTCTGATTCAAATAAATATAATGTTTGGATCTCTTATATGGGTGACCAGATCCCAGGTTCAGGAAGATCTATTTCGGTTCAACCTTACGCTGGTGTAATGTTTAAATCACAGAACGCATCTACTTGGACTGCAGACGATAACGCTGATATTAAGTTTACAATTAAACGTGCTGTGTTTAATACTTCTGTAATTGGTGATATTGAGTTTGTCAATGATGTTGTTCCATACGATACTTTAGATACTGATCCATTCCAAACTACTTCTGGTTCAACAACTGTTCGTATGTGGCACTACGATCATGGTATGCCAACTGGTTCTACTGTAGATATTTCTGCAGTTAACTGTAATGATCCAGGAACTGGAACTATTACTGCTTCAACAAGTAGCACTACTGTTACTGGTTCTGGCACAGCGTTTACAACTGAACTAGCAGTTGGAGCAAGTATCTATAACTCTGCTGATGTTCTAATTGGTTCCGTTGCTTCTATCGCAAGTAATACTTCATTGACTCTTACTGCCAATTCTGGCGTTGTGGCTGCTGCTGGTTCTACTTTCCAATATGTATCTCCAATTAATGGTATCCCAGCTATTGAAATATTCACTACTAAGATTATTGGTAATGTTGATCCTGATTCGTATACATTCACTGTCTCTACTGCAGCTACCACTAGCGGATATACTGGTGGAACTTTTGTAAAAGCCAGCAGAAATATTCAATATGATATTATTACTCCTTCTGTTCAGATGCAAACATTCTCTGATACAGCAACTACATTTAATATTAAAACTACTTCTGGTAAATCAGTTGATGGTAGTCAATCATCATATGTAGGTGATTCTGGATTTTCTCCTGCGTTAAATAAAGAAAATAATTATTTTTATACTCCGAGAATGATTGCTTCTGAGACTAATGAGAATATATCATTGGCTGGCGCTAAGTCGGTAACTTTCTCTGCTCAGATGAAAACTACTAACGACTCAGTTTCTCCAGTTATCGATACTACTCGTACAAGTTTAATTGCAATTAGTAATAAGTTGAATAAACCAACTGAGTCCAATGTTAACGTATCTGCTCTGGATAATATTACATCGTTTACTCATGCTACTGGTGCGTTTACGTTTGTGTCAGGTGGGACTATTACTTCCACTGTCGCTGGTGTTAGAACTGCAATGGCTGGTATAGGTATTGGTAAATTTGTTACTATTTCTGGAGCAACATCTGGTGGTAATAATGGGACTTTCTTAGTTACTGGGTTTAGTGATGATGGAACTACTGGTACTCTTACTTTAAACACTACGTTTACTGGCGAGGCTTCTGTTTCTGGTACTACTATTACTGCTAGAATCTTATTCGCTGACGAAATTGCTCCGATTGGTAGCACTTCACAGAGTAAATATGTAACTACCCCAGTTAAGTTTGCAAATGCTACTACTTTCCTAAGAGTTATGCTAGCTGCAAATATCCCTTCTGAGGCTGATGTTTCTGTTTATTATAAGACATGTACTGGTGACAGTGCTCAGTTAGATAATACTAAATATACTTTGATGACAGCGGATGGTGTGGTTACTAAGGTAGATAACGGTAATCCTACTTTCAGTGATATTGCTTACACTTTAACAGATATGCCTTCTTTTGACACTATCGTGGTTAAAATTGTTATGAATTCTACCAATACGTCAGCTGTTCCTATCATTAAAGACTTTAGAGTTATTGCTTGTCCTTAATGAATCATTTTTTAAAAGTACAGGGTCACGCCAGTTTAGTTCGAGATACCGCTACTGGCGCAATCCTAAATAATAATAGAACTGAGTATGAAGAATACCTCGATAGAAAGAGGAAAGCAGAAGCTCGAGAAGCGGAAATTTCTCAACATACAGAAGACATAAATAACATAAAGAACGAATTATCAGATATAAAACAGCTGCTTCTACAGCTGGTATCTACTAAATAAGACTGACTAAGGAAACTTAAATGGCATCTATAACTGCTCCATCGCTAACGCTAAGATCTACCAAAGGTAGTCCTCTTACCAACGCTGAAGTCGACGCAAACTTCTCAAACATATCCACGCAGATTGCACTTGGCCAAACTGCTGCCAGTTATACTGCAGCTGACGTTCTAGCCAAACTTGTTACTGTTGATGGCGCTGGATCTGGTCTAGACGCTGATTTGCTAGATGGATTAAACTCCGCCACAGCAAATACAGCTTCTACTATCGTTGCTCGTGATTCTTCTGGTAACTTCTCTGCTGGAACTATTACCGCCACCCTTTCTGGTAATGCTTCTACTGCTACTGCTCTTACATCCACACTAGGTGTTGCTGCGGGTGGTACTGGTGCTACTTCTGCTACTGCAGCCAGAACTAACTTGGGTGTTGCAATTGGTAGTGACGTTCAAGCGTATGATGCTGACCTAGCTGCTCTTGCTGGTGTGACATCTGCTGCTAACGCATTACCATACTTTACTGGCTCAGCTGCTGCTGCTGTTACTACCCTTTCAGCATATGGTCGTAGTCTTATTGACGACGCTGATGCTGCTACTGCTCGTTCTACTCTTGGTTTAGTTCTTGGTACTGACGTTCAACCATTCGATGGTGACTTATCTGCTATCGGTGCTCTTACTGGTACTTCTGGTGTTTATGTTAAAACTGCTGCTAACACTGCTGCCCTAAGAACTATTACTGCTGGTGCTGGTATCTCTGTTACTAACGGCGATGGCGCTGCTGGTAACCCAACTATCGCTGCAAACGTAACTTCAGTTCAAGGTAATACTGGTGCAGTTATTGTTTCAGTTCCTGTTACTTCTGTTCAAGGTTCTACTGGTGCAGTTATCGTTGCTTACGGTTCATTATCTGGTCTACCCACTTCATTATCTCAGTTCTCAAATAACTTGGGTAACTACGGTGGATTTATTGATAACGTAGGACAAGGCGCAAGTGCCCATGGTAACACCACCCCTCGCGTAACGTCAGCGCATATGGCTGAAAGTGGCAACTTTGGCACGTGCCAAGTTGGCGCTGTTTGTAACTGCAACTGCAACTGTTAATTAAAAGAGAATAATATGTCCAAACTCGTATTCGGTAGAGTTCCAGCTGGAAAATTCTTTAAAGGAGAACCCTCTGGCACTATTACAATTACACATAAAATAGATGTAACTGATACTATATTTAAATATCAATTAATTCAATTAGATAGTGAAGGTGCTCCTACAGTACTATATAATACATCATTAAATATAGCTGAAGTTTTAAATCACCCAAGATTTTCTGAACAATCATTTTGGAGCTGCCCAGATACTTTTCTCAGCCCTGAACTGGTTACATTGACTTCTTCTGAATTAGTTAATCTTGGACATCGATCTCTAGCAACAAAATCTTATATACACCGATCTGGCGAGACTACATCCTCTCTCGATTGCGCAAATTGCCCATGGTTACTTTTTGTCCCACACAAAAATGCAACACTTTCTGAATGCACAATCCGAGTAGTAAAACCTGACGAAGAAACTAATCTTATAACAATAGTAAATATTGACGCAACTAATAACTGTGTTGTAGACCCAACACTAAAAAATTGCGGTGATTTCATTACTGATATTGAATGTACAACACAAGAAGTATCGTCTAATATGATTAAAGTAGCAGTGTCAGTAAGTGATACAAAAATTACACAACTTTATTTAGAACCTATCTGCGGTTTGTTAGACAGAACTGTTGTTAATCTTATAAATGGTGTAGGTACATTTAATGTTTTAACTAATACACTATCTTCTGGCGATGTGGTTTCTGTTAAAGTGGGATATAAACATTTTAGTAATGTTACTACATACACTAAGACAATAGTATAGAATTATATTTTGACGTATAAATAGTCTGGTAGGTAATACTACCAGACTTTTTTTTGATTTTAATTAGGATATTTTATGGCGATTTTTACAATTACTGGCCAGCACCCAATAACTGGTGAGCAAAAGATTATGTACTATGACTCTTCAGTCAGTACCCTAAAATGGGAAGACGACACAAATGTCCTTTTACAAGTAAATAAACAACCCCCTACAGTAACTCCTGCTAAAATTAATAAAGGTAAATCTGATTTATCTGTTATTAAAATACAACTTGGGCTATCTTGCAACTTTGAATGTGAGTATTGTAGTCAAAGATTCGTACCTCACGCTGACTCAACTAACCCCAATGATGTAAACCCCTTTGTAGAAAATATGTCTACATGGTATAAAGGTGGAGAAGATGGTTTAGGTAAGGGGACTAAATTCGAATTTTGGGGTGGAGAACCTTTTGTTTATTGGAAAACTTTTAAGCCACTGGCAGATGCTATTCATGAGAAATATCCAAATTCAGAATTTCTAGTTATTACTAATGGAAGTATGTTCGATATTGAAAAAAATCAATGGTTAGACCATCATAATTTTATGGTGGCCATTTCTCATGATGGTCCTGGACAACCAGTTCGCGGTCCAGATCCACTTGACGACCCAAAATCAAAAGAAGCCATTATAGATTTATATAAAAGATTAGCACCTAAAGGTAGAATTAGTTTAAATTCTATGATTAATTCTAATAATATAAGCAGAGCAAATATTGAATCTTTCTTCAAAGACTTTATTTCTAAAGAAATCGGTGAACAATACCTACAATATCTTGTTATCGGAGAAGGTGGTTTTGTGGATGCGTATGATGAAGGTGGTATGGCGAACTCACTACTAGATGAAGAACAAGAACTTAAATACAGAAATAGTGCATTAAATGAATTGCGTGCTGGTCAAGTTAAAAACTTCTTTACTATTAATACTAAAGTAACAAACTTTATTAATACCATTAATAAAGGAACGCGAATTGAGAGTTTGGGTCAAAAATGTGGGATGGACAGATCAGACAATATTGCAGTAGATTTAAATGGCAATGTTTTGACATGTCAAAATGTTTCTCCCGTATCAACTAACCCTGCTGGAATATCTCATCACATTGGCCACGTTTCAGATTTAGCCTCGGTAGAAGTAAAAACTTCTACCCATTGGAGCGACAGAGAAGAATGTCCTAAGTGCCCAGTTCTACATTTATGCCATGGCTCGTGTATGTTCTTATCTGGAAAATATTGGGAAGCGTCGTGCAATAATGCATTTAGTGATAATATTGTACCATTCGTTATATCTATCGAGGAAATGACTGGGCTTGTGGTTTCTTATATAGAAGGACCACAAAGAGAAGATCGTAAAGATATTTTCTGGTGGGTAAATGGCAAGCCAGAAAACACCCGTAAAGCCAAAAAGATTATTCCAATCACTGCAATGTAATCCTGCAAATCCCAAGTTCCGTATCTTATAAATAAAGAGGTATAAGAATAGTGTTTAGGATGGGTCAATGGCTACTATTAGCAATCTTTTCGTGGACGCTGGGAGTGATTACAGTAACATAATTACTGTGAGTTCAACCAACGGACAACCTCTGAATTTAAGTGGGTATACTGTAGCTTCTCAAATGAGAAAGTCCTACAGTTCATCCACGGTATACGCATTTACCGCATCGGTCTACGATGCAGCTAACGGTAAAGTCAGACTCCAACTATCCGCTTCAAGTTCTTCGGCTATTCCCGCAGGGAGATGGCTATATGACGTGGAGATCACCTCTGCAGCTGCTGCTAAAACCAGAGTTGTAGAGGGTATCGTAACTATAACCCCACAGATAACACAAATATAATGGCAGATACAATAGCAGTAGTAACCCCAGACCAAGCATTATCGGTTGCAGTTTCGGAAGGTGTTCTTACACTTTCATCGACAAACTTAGCTGCGCCAGCTTTCGTTGAATCAATATCAAACATCGCCGATGTCGATGTAACTACTAATGGTAAAGTAAACGGGTCCATACTAGTTTACAAAACAAACACAAATAAATGGACCTCTTCCACTACGCTTGATGCGCAGAATATGGAAGGTGGCGAATATTAATCGTTTAATCGGAGAATAAAAGATGGCATCAATAATTAGAATAAAACGCTCATCGGTATCAGGCAACCCAGCTACGCTTGGCACGGGCGAATTAGCGTATTCAGCACTCAATGGTGCAGGTGGTAATCGTCTTTACATCGGTATGGGGTCGGAGACCTCAGGTAATGCTGCTAACCACCTTGTAATTGGTGGTACTTACTATACTGGTCTAATTGATGCTTCTACTGCTGGCACACTAACAACTAACCAATCTTCAATCCCAGTTCTTTCTGCAACTGGTACGATCGATACTTGGAAAGTTGGTAACACTCAGTTAACTGGCAACACACTATCATCTACTGATACCAATGGTAATATTAACATTACTCCAAATGGTACTGGTAAATTAGTCCTTAACAATCCATATATTAATGGTACGACTGATACTCTTTCTGAGTTTATCTATGACTTAGTTGGTGGTGCAGTTACTGGTACTTCAGGTCAGATCGTTGTTACTAACTCTGATGGTTCTAATACTTCTACAATTTCCTTATCAACTACTGCAGTTGCTGCAGGTAGTTATGGTTCTTCTAGCGCAATCCCAACATTCACTGTTGATACATTTGGTCGCTTAACTGCTGCTGGTACAGCTTCTCTAGCAACTTCTTTAAATATTGCTGGTGATACAGGCACTGATTCTGTTGCTCTATTAACAGATACAATAACTTTTGTTGGCGGAACTGGTATTACTTCATCAGTAACTGCTGTTGGTGCTGCTACTAGCGTTACTTTTGATATCGACTCAAGTGTTGTTACTTTAACTGGTACACAAACACTTACTAATAAGACACTAACAAGCCCATCATTAACTACTCCAGTTATTGCTTCTACTGGCGCAATCTTTAATGGAACTACAGGTACTACAACTGTTGTAGCTTCTGCAGCTGCTGGTTCTACTACTTTAACTCTACCAGCTGCCACTGATACTTTAGTTGGTAGAGATACCACTGATACGCTAACTAACAAGACAATTAGTTTCGGTTCTAATACCGTAACTATGACATCTGCTCAGTTGGCAACTGCGGTTTCTGATGAGACAGGTTCTGGTGTTCTAGTTTTTGCTACTAGCCCAACTCTAATAACTCCAACTCTTGGTGTTGCTTCTGCAACTTCAATTAATAAAGTTACGATCACCACTCCTGCGACTGGTTCTACTTTAACTATTGCTGATGGTAAAACGCTTACTGTAAGCAATACTTTAACTCTAACTGGTACTGATACTTCATCTATTGCTTTCGGTGCTGGTGGTACTGTTGCTTATGTAGCAAATAAACTAAGTGTATTTGCTGCTACTACTTCTGCTGAACTTGCTGGCGTTATCTCTGATGAGACTGGTACTGGTGTTCTAGTATTCTCTAACAGCCCAACTCTAGTTACTCCAACTCTTGGTGCTGCTTTAGCAACTAGCATTACTGCTACTTCTGGTAACTTAGACATAGCTGCTGCATCTGGTAATAACAGTGTTAACTTAGTTGCAACTGGTACTGGTACTGTTGACGTTGCCAACAAACGTATTACTTCTGTTGCTGAGCCTACTCAGTCTAGCGATGCTGCTACTAAGAACTATGTTGATGCAGTTAAGACTGGTCTTGATGTTAAAGATTCAGTTATCGTTACTACAACTGGTAACTTAACTGGAACATATTCTAACGGGACTTCTGGCGTTGGTGCAACTCTTACTAACAATGGTACTCAAGCTGCTCTTACTATTGATAGCAGAGTTCTTACTGTTGGTGATCGTGTTCTTGTTAAAGATCAAACTACTGGTCTACAGAATGGTTTCTATAAAGTTACTACTGTTGGTACCGTTTCTGTAAATTGGGTATTGACTCGTACACTTGACGCAGATCAAGACAGTGAAATTACTCCAGGTGCTTTTACTTTCGTTGAAGAAGGTACAAATGGCGCAAGTAATGGTTATGTATGTACTAACGTAGGTGCTATTACTGTCGGTACTACACCGATTACTTTCGTTCAGTTCTCTGGTGCTGGTTCAGTTATCGCTGGTGATGGTCTAACTAAGACTGGTAATATCCTAAATGCAGTTGGTACTAATAACCGTATCTCTATCTCTGCTGATGCGATTGATATCTCGTCAAGTTATGTTGGTCAAGCAACTATTACAACTCTTGGCACTATCAGTACTGGTACTTGGCAAGGTTCAGTAATTGGTGGCACTTATGGTGGCACTGGTGTTAATAATGGATCTAGCACTATTACACTTGGTGGTAGTTTAAGCACTATCGGTGCGTTTACTACTGCGTTAACTGCAACTGCTAATACTACATTAACACTACCTGTTACTGGTACTCTTGCTACTCTAGCTGGTTCTGAAGCACTAAGCAATAAGACAATTACTGCTTCTTCTTTCAGTGGCACAACTATTGCTGGTTCTGGTTTAATTACTTTCACTAACACTACTGAAGCTGGTCCACTTGGAACTGCTGGTGTTGTTATGTCTGGTGGTTTGTCAGTTGCCAAGAAAATTTATGTTGGAACTGATATTATCGGTGCTGGTGCTGCAACATCAATGTTGGATGGTTTCCAAATTGATGGTGGTACGTACTAACTAAATATAGTATAATACTGGGGATTTTTATCCCCAGCTAACCTTTTTAGGAATATGGATGAGTAATAAAGTCTTACTCAAGAAGTCGTCTGTTCTGGACAAGGCTCCACTAGCGACTGACTTGGATTACGGTGAATTGGCATTAAACTAT
>Ga0208974_1000483_pt1 | contig 16364 bp, 22 predicted proteins | sample GreLakmeER15MSRF_FD_187699 | JGI IMG/M metagenome (GOLD analysis project Ga0208974, IMG submission 187699) | Freshwater lentic microbial communities from great Laurentian Lakes, MI, USA - Great Lakes metaG ER15MSRF (SPAdes) | ecosystem: Environmental > Aquatic > Freshwater > Lake | place: Great... | reverse complement strand
TTCTTCTGCATTTTTAACACCAAATAAACCTTTAGCAAGTTGACCTAAAAGAACACCAGAAGAAGCACCTAATTGTCGTTTGCCTGACCCAGGACCAGTCCTTTGTCTAGAGACATTAAGAAAATCATCTATACGTTTTTGAGTTTCTGCTGCAACATCTGCAGAAGATTTACCAAATAATCCAGGAACTATTGTCGCCATTTAAATCTCCTTATTTTCTACCTGCCATATAACCACCATAAGCTGTAGAAGCACCACCAATTAAATCACCCCAGAAACCCATTTGAGTATCTTGATAAGCTTGTTGAGCACCCACTATATTAGCACCAGCTTGAGCTTGTCCTGTACCTGCTTGTAATCCATAACCAAGATAAGGAGTATTAACACCTGCTAAATTAATACCTTGTCCTGCTAGACCTGCTGAAGTTTGATAAGGTTGGTATTTAAGTTCATTACCCATACCATAATAACCTAAACCTCTTTGTATTTGATCCATTTGTATTTGTCTAGCTCTATCTTCAGCACCTAAAAAGATTTGTTGATTTTGATTTTCTCTAGCTTTAAATAAAGCATACTGTTCAGGATTAATATAACCACCACCTGATACACCAGCACCTATACCTGTTCTACCTTGAGAGAATAATGTATTAGCTAAAGTAGTATTTTCCATTTCTCTTTGTGGATTTAATATATTCTGTACACTATTATAATAATCAGAAGTCATTTTACTAGTATCCATACCAGTAGCTTGACCAAATAAACCTCTACCATAATTACTTACATCTGTAGCAAAAGCATTTTGTTCTGCTGATGGTAAAGCTTCAGTAGCAGCTCCTGTATATCTAGCATACAAAGACTGAAGTTCAGGAGAAAGATTAACTTTTCCTGTTTGACCTTCAAAACTTACTCCACCAGTAGGACCTGAAATAGAATAAGGTTTAAATTCCATTTTACTATAATCAGGTTCATCCTGTCCAGTTATTCCAAGTGCGTCTGTAATAAAACTCATATTAAACCTCTGTCTTTATAAAATTAATAACATCTTTAGTTCTTCCAACTTCTTTAAATCCTAGTCTTTCTACAAATTCTTTTGTATCAATGTAAGTTGATGTTTCTGCTTTACCATATTTAAGAATAATATTCTTACAAAGTCTTTTATACATTTTCATTGGGAACCATTTTCCCCTAGCTTCAGGGAGACATCCACAATGTATTCTATTACCTTTAGTCATGAATATAGCAACTACCTTGTCTTCTTTGTACACTGGGTAATATTCCCAAGTAGCTGCTTCTTCTAAGAACTTCTTTTTATTTTCTTTAGGGCTTCCATATATTCTATATAGAAGGTCAGCATATTCTACTTTAATCACTTATGCAGTACGATTCCACATATATACAACAACATAAGGAGATAAGTTAGCATTAGTACCACTTGATCCTTCTGTTGAGTTAGCAACTGTAATACCTGTTGTAGCTGTTCCTGTAGCGTTAGTAGCAGAACCTGATGGGTGTAATCTACCACCACCACCTGAAACATCGCCCAAATAACTATTACCTACTGTGCCTGTAGTGTGAGTATGTCCAGCATCTGTTACTGTTGCAGTGTGGGTATGACTTACAACTACCGCATCTGCACTACCACCAGTATTTCCAGCTATATAAAGTCCAGCCCCACTTTGTCCTATTAATACACGACCTGCTCCATAAGCCACCCATGTACCAAATCCAAATAAAGTTCCAGGATTAGTTGAAGATGTAGATGAATAAATAGATCCTATAGGGTGTAAAAGAGCAAGTGCTGTTTGAACAAATTCTGTTGTAGCAAGTTGTGTTGTATTAGTTCCTGAAGCTGCTGTTGGAGCCGTAGGAGTACTAGTAAAAGCTGGAGAAATTGTATTAGCTTTACTATTAACTGCTGTTTGTAAAGCATTAAACTCAGTATCAAACTCAGAGCCTTTAATAATTTTAGCAGGATCTGCTGTTGCTAAAGAATCTTTTGCTAAGAAGTTAGTTGCTTTGGTATAGTTTGCCATTATATCATTTTCCCTGTTTGTAAATAAACATCTATTTTTTGAATAGATACTGGATTATCATTAATCTCTGATTCAACTCCAAATTGTATTACTTTCCCTGATCCACCTAGAGGCACTGAAATTGTATTAACACCAATACCTACTGAAGAATACTTAGCAATATTATATTCAAAAGTGCTATTAAAAGTACTATATATACCTGTACCTAAATTTCTATTAATAGGTTGTGAAGTATAATTTAATGTATAGTCATAACCATACTTAAATGAAAAGTCTTGCTCTCCAGTACCTATAATAACTAATGAAGCTTTCTTTAACATCTTATTAGTTGTAGCACTTCCTAAATCAGAACTAGATGTATAATAAGTCATATTATATGTTGTAGTTCCATCTAAATAACCATTGTATTTAGCAATCTTACCAGGAAGTCCAATTAAAAGTTCTCTGTCTTCTGTAGAACAAAATGCTGTATAAGCTGTACCATCAGTGCTATTCCATAAAGTACTTCTAGCTGCTCCATTTTGAAGGACTTGCCTTAAATCAAAATAAACTGTGACTTTAGAACCTGGGAATGTTAAAAGATAAAAAGCATCTTTCTCATAATAGGCACTTCTAATATTATTTGTAGTTTCTACAGCTAAGTAACCAACTAAGTCATCTCTAATGTTAAGAGATAGTTCACGAAGTGGCATTGTGTTTTCTTGTACTGTTCTGTTAAAGCTTCTTACACCACTCTTAGATAAGAATATTAAATCATTACCAGTATTTTGTACTGAATCTCTTGCAATACATCCAACACCTTTAATAGTATCAGCTAATGTCATTGTTGTAGGATCATTAGCACCTTGATAAACTACAATGTTATTCTTACAAAAGATAACTAAATATTTATTATGGTAAGCTATAGAAACAATCTCGTCATTATTACCAATAACAGAACTAATATCTAATAGCCCTGAACCAGTGCCAGTAAAGTGAGCACCATCTAAAAGAGCACTATAATAAATAGTTTGCTTATGACTTGTAAGAGCTGCTGTCCATATTCTACCAAATGCTGCTAATACACAATCAGGGTCAAATGTAGTTACCCCTGAAGGTTTAGCACCATAATCACCAATTCTTTGCCATATAAAAACACCTGAGTGAGATGTTTTTCTCCATACTAAAAATGGATTACCAATTTGTGCAGCAAAGCCATAGGATGCTGCTGAAATTCCACTACCTTCTGCTAATGAAGCAAACTGCCATCTATCATCTGTAGGACTAATAGGAGAGGCAGTAGTTTGGTTGGCTGCTTTAGGAATTTGTTCAACTAAAGTCTCAGTACCAGTAAATAGTTTATTACCACCAGCAGATAGATAAGTAATAGTACCATCTATCTCTTTAAATTCAAATATAGATCCAATAGCATTTGATGAGCCTAACGCATTAGATGCAGTTATAGCTGTACTTGAAACTGTTTGAGATACACTTACTGTATAAGTACCTACTCCACCTGTACCTGTACCTAGTGCGGTAATAGTAGTTCCTACAGTAACTCCAGTACCTGATAATACTACACCAATTGATAATGCTCCTGAAGTAACCGCTGATACAGTTAAAGTGGTAGTTGAAATACTTCCTGTAACAACTGCATTAGTAGAATTTGTAACAGCATCCCAACCTTTTCTAGCACCAAGTCTACCATATTTATCTATGATACAATTAGTTGCTATAGAAGCATACCCACTTTCAAGCGTAACAGAAGAGTCTTGGGTGTTTAAACCCATGAATCCTGGTGCTGAAATGGATGTAGTTTTTAAGGTCCCAGCCATGCTAGTTAGGATACCAAGTAGTTTCTTCTACTCTATGACCATTCTCAATTGCAATAAGGTCAGCTAACATATTTCTATAACGCATCTCTTGATCTTGATTACCACCATCTTCACCTCTTTCAGCAATTGCTCTAGCAAGTGTTGCTTCAATAAGAAGCGTATAAGGTATTTGTACTACTTCAGTGTCAAGAGTTAAATCATCTTGTGGCATAACCACATTAAAGCGTAGTGTATAAACAGCATCAGGTACAGGGTATACATCTACTTGTGTATCACCATAAACAGTAACACCATTAAAATTATAAAAAGCAGGAGTACCTTTTTGTACAGTAGCTAATAGTAACTGAGTTTCAAACCATTTACCATCTCTAGGTTTCATAAAAAAATTGTTTGTGTCATTAATAACTTCTAAAACTCTAAAGCGAGTTCCAGCACCACTAAGAACATAGTTGAATAGATCAGGAGCAGTGGTTGCTGTAAGAGTTGTTCTTAAAACAGACCAGTTCCAAGAATCTTCTATCTCTCGTTTAGATACGTTAACAAGTTCACCAATAAGAGCACTATATGAGTTTTCACTCACAGAGGCTACAATTGGTTCTCTTAGTCTTCGTAAAACCTTATTGACAACTTCTAAATAAGTCATGTATTATTTTCCCAGTATATATAACAATTATACCATAATTATGGTCTAATGTCAACTACTTCTTTTTGTTTTTATTTCTGTTAGATATTGCTTTAGCTTTAGCCTTTGCATCTACTTTAGAAGAGGCACCCCAAGCTTTAAGAGATAATAATAATCTTGTAGGCTCTCCGTTAGGTTTCTTTTCAGGTCCAGGCATACCACCCATACGAGCTAAGAAAGAAGCTCTACGAGGGTTATCACCAGCTTTAACAGGGGCTTTTAAAGTGCCTCCTGTATAACTAGCTCTTCCTTTGGCATTCAACCCACCTTTAGGATTCTTGCCTTCTTTTCTTGTCCACGCTGGAGTACTCATTTTTTTTTCGCAGTCTTTAATGATTGTTTAAATGCTTTAGCAGTAGGAGCACCTTTCGCCCCTACCTTACGCATCTTTTCACCTGAGCCTGCTTTAATTCTAGCACGCTTAGCATTAATGTTAGCATAGAGTCCTGGTTTAGTAGCCACTCTTCATAGCTTTCTTTTTAGGTTTAACAACCATTTTTTTACCTGATTTCTTAGCTGCTTTTTTAGCTGCTTCCATACCTGTTTTAGTATAAGCATATTTTTTTCCGTTTACCATTGGCATAATATTTTCCTTTTAGTTAAAGTTTCTTTTACCTTTATTATCTATTACTAAGGCTTGTTTCCTAGGGGTACTGCCTTTAACAGTTGGAACAGATATATGTACCCAACTATCAAATTCTAATATAACCTGATCGTAAGGGATATCAGCATTGACAATGGCTCTAACCACTGCGTCAGGAGAGACTCCCTTGACATTAAAGTCAGCTGCACATCCTTCACAATGTTGTGATGTTTTACTTCCACCCACTGATTCATTGACTTCCTTTGATCTATACCCTGAACTAATCAGGAATGGTTTGTTAAATACTTTTCTAACTTGTTCTAAAAAGAAAGCAAGTCTTTCTAAATTATCTTTTACTTTAGCAGAAGGAGTATTATCTATTCCTCTTCTTGATGCTACTTGACTAAATGTAAGTTCTTCTAAACTAAAGTTTGGACTTAACTTCATTTCTTCTTAATATAGAACAAGCTGCGTTCTCCAAAAAGATAGAATCCAACAGCACTAGCAAAGTTATTAACTTCTTCACTAGGGTGTCCACTAACTATAGTATATACCCATGTAGAAAGCACAAGAACCCCTATTATAGGACGCATCAGTCTAACTATGGCTTCTACCCAAGGGTAAGATGGATTTCCTGCTCCAACCTCGTTCATTACTTTAAAGAACTCTAAATCTATACTTTTCATTTGAGTATATTGTTCTATAGTAGCTGGTTTAAACACATCAGGTGCTACAAACTTATTAATAAGAGACTTACCTAAATCCATAGCTACAGGTAAGAATGCTGATAATATTGTTATTGGATCCATTATTTAATCTCCACAGGGTAAAATCTATCTAAAGGAAACTCACTAAAGTCTCCACCTTCCCATTGTATATGTATCTTATCTCCATTAGGAGACCAACAAGCTTTCATAACTTCTTTGTCTATTCTTTGTGCTACTGCTTTAAATCCTGCTTTATCACACTTTTCTTTGGTAAGTACTATACGAACATTTTCATTATACTGCATTACCATATATTCAGAAGCTTCTACTTTATGAATATAAAATAAAGTAAGTAGGACTAGTATTAATATTATAAAATGTTTCATAATGTTTTCCTATCAAAGCCAAAGATACTACCTATTTCAGCTGTTAAATCTCTAAACTCTTGTGTGTGTCTATGAAACCCTTTAACCCCATCTACATGAAGTTTCATGTGTGCCATCTCATGTGCAATGGTAGTAACTAAAGTAATAAAATGCTCATGGTGGTTAGATCCTATGGTCATTTTATAAGGTTCTACTTCTAGTTCTCCCATACAAGCACAATTATCTTTTACTAAAAACACTATGTGTTTATCTGAAGGAAGTCCCCATGTATTAAATGGAGGAAGTTTTCTTAGTAAATTATAAGTTGCCTTTACAGATTCAGAAGTAATTAATTGGTTATTTAATAGACCAGCCATGCGACATAGCCCATAAATATACAAGTGCCGCTAATGCAAAAGCTACTAATCCCTTCAAAGACCATTTACCAAAGGCAGTAAATTGCTTATCTAGCCACTCTTCTAAAGCTTCTTTAATAGCTTCTTTTTGTTGTTCGGGTGTCATTATTCAGTCCAATTTTGATTATTAAGTACTTCAATAAGATCTTCTACAGTTGTTGCACTATTGATACTAACTTCTAATCTATTTGATTCTGTAATGATTTGTGTGCGTTTTAGAGCTACTTCTGAAGGGACTTCTACATTGCGTTCAGCTTTACGGATAACATACCAGTCAGTCGTGTTAAGTAGTTTACCTGCTGTATCTTTTACTTGAGCTACAAATTGAGTTTTAAGTCCTTTAGTAGTAGAGCCATCTTCTTCTAGTTTATCTTCAAGAGCTTTAGGTAAGTTTGTGTCCCAGTAGAAACGAGTGTCTACAGGTACTGGGTCAGCTACCCATGTAATTCCAACAGCGTTCTTTTCTTCTTCTGTAGAAAGGTTAAGCCAGTTTTGAGGGTAATGATTACCTTCAGCGTCTTTAAACGCTGTGCCTTCTGAAAGTCTGTTGCCGTTTAGTAAAAACATATTATTTTCCTTTGTTATCTTGCGTTACTGTTTTTAAATGGGTTCTCTGCAAATGCCATGTAGATGTATGTTCCACCACTAGCGTTAAAATAAGTTGCAGTTGCTCGCATTTTAAAACCGTTTGAAAGTAAATCTGGTCCACGATTGTTTGTTTCTTCAGCGTTTGTTATATTAGGGTAAATGTCTTTTACACAAGCGTTAGTTGGGTCTCGCATACTATCCCAAACAAACCAATCATAGCCAGCGGAGTCTGTGCGTTTTACTAACAAATAACGAGGTCTAAATCCTGTATAAACAAATGGACCATCTGTAGAACCATTACCTGTGTAAGAACCAAACTTACTAAACCCTGCTATTTCTGCCCAGCAATAAGCTACATAGGTATTAGTATTTGTGTTGGCTCTAGGACCATTTCCTAATGTAAATGTTGTAGAAGTTGGTGATGTATTATTCCAAAACGTAGAACTTGTTGATGTAGCAATTGTAGTATTTAATAATAAAGCTCCTGTATTTCCAATAGATGCATGATAAACTGTTGGCTCATTACCACCATCTATTCTATCTTTAATAATAATCCATTTAGGTGCAACACCTAAACCATGACCAATAGTAGCACCGCTTGTTCCATTACCTGTATAAGTTATCACACTAAACCCAGCAGTTGCATTTACAGATACAGTAGATGTAATAGAACCTGAAGTGTTAGATGATGTTGAGCCTTGTCCAGCTTGCCATTGCCATCCTACATAGGTAGCCCCTGTATTATTATATGTTGTGCTTGCACCTACTGTAAATCCGTTAGCATTAAATGCTGTCATACCTGTTACATCTGTTGTTTCTGCCGCAGCAGAATTAGATACTAATGCTTTAGTAGTTCCACGAACAGAGTCAGTTAATTTATTATCTGTAGCAGCACTTCTTGATTTAAGCCAAACCAAATCAGGTTTAAATGATGCCGCATTTGTTATTGATTGGGCAGAGCCTGTTCCTGTATATAGCGTTGCATCCATCACAGTATTACCTTTTTTAATAGTGCTATCTGGTAGGTTATATGTGTTTAGTGCTACAAATCCTGAAGGAGGTGTGTAAGCAAATGGTCGTTGTCCAAAGTTAATAGAAGCTGTGCTTCCTGTAGTATATAATTGGTTTAATGGAAAATAAGGTCCACTTGTCAAACCTGTATATGCAGTTCCTTGACTTGTATTGTTTTTATAAAATGTTAATGTCCCTGCGTCTGCATCAAAAGCTACTCCAATAACATCACCTGATGTAAAAGAAGCTCCATAAGCAGATGATACATTATTAGAATATTTATCCCCTGTTGAAAAATAACCATAACTTGTAGAAGAGTAAGCATTGACTAGAGTTGTGCTATTTAAACCAATCCCAAATATTAAATTAGAAGCTCCTGTTCTTGTGCATTCCCAATACCATTTTCCAGAAGTAACTCCAATTGTTGCTCTACAAGCAGCCCAATCTGAACTAGCTCCAGCTAAATTTAAATTAGCTGCTGAAATTGTGATAGCGTTTACACCGCCAGCAGGCGAAGTATCTACAGGATTATTTACACAATAATTAGCCACAGTCGCACTTGTTAATGTAGGCACGTCTAACATAATGTCATAAGTAGTTAAAGCAGAATTGCTAGTATTAAAGTTATTTTCTGTCCAATTATTACCATTGCCAGAGTTGTCTGTTCCACGACCTTTTAGGTAGAAGCCATTAGTGCCATAAGTAGAAGTGTAGGCTTTAGGTATCCATGAGCCTGTGGTTGTATCTGTTTCACCAAATGATGATGGTGTTAGGGCTTGTCCATCAATGAAATTTACTTCTGTCATGTAGCCATCAAAGTATTGCGTTGAACTTGTATATGCCGCAATGTTATGAGCAACAGCAGAATTAATGGTTGTTGTGCTATTTTGAGTTGGGTAATCGGTTGTGGCAAACGCAGTTATTTGAACTGAATTTACATAGTATTTAACACGATTAGCGGCTGTTGCTTGTGTGGTATCTACTACCAGCATGATGTGATACCAAGCTGATGGGTCACGAAATACTTGAGTTGTTTCTAAATTAGAAGCACCAGTCCAACCTGATAGCAAAGTGTCTGTTTGGCTAATTCTAAAAAAAGCAATAGCAGAACCAGCAGAAAATAATTGTTGTACTGTTCCAGTTCCGTTTGTCAAAATACCTCGTTTAACCCACCCACTCCAAGTCCATTTTTTGCCATCAGTTGGTGTAGTAAAAGTTCTTGATAGATAAGCAGATGCACTAGCTCTAAAACGAAGTGAGTTGTTTAGGTTATATCCTGTTGCTTGTCCACTAGCACCTGCTATTATATTTGAGCCAATAATTGACATTCGTAATCCTTAACTATAAGCAGCGGTAAATACTGCATGGATAGAAGTAGCAGTTCTGACTACATAGTCTATGCGGTCTACAGAAGAGGCAGCAGTTGATAATGTAGGTGCTGTGCCACCAGCAAAGTCCCAGTTAGTACCATAAGCTAATGTGCGTGAGCCTGTGCCATCTTGTGATACAAAGATAGAACCACTTTGTCCAGCAGTAATGTTAGTAGGGTTTGCTAAAGTTCTATTGCCAGCGAGTGTGACTGAATAATTATTAGTGGCAGCAAAGTCAGGTGTAATAGTAGCACCATCTGTTAAGGCAGTAATTGTGCCTCGTTGTGCTGCTGTAAATGTTTGCACTATACCTAGTCCTGCGACTGTAGCATTTGATGATGGGAATGTCATTGTAGTGGCATCTGTGCCTGCTAAAGTAAGTGAGTTACTTGCAGTTAAAGTTTTACCATCTGCGATTGTAAGAGTTGCACTTGTAGCTGGTGCTGTAAGAGCTACTTTGTTTACAGAAGTTGCTGTAGCTACACCTAATACTGGAGTCACTAATGTAGGTGTATTTGATAATACAACTGCTACCGTTCCTGTAGATGATGTTACGCCTGTTCCACCATTGGCTACTGGTAGAGTGCCAGTAACACCTGTAGAAAGAGGTAAGCCAGTTAAGTTAGTAGCTGTGCCTGAAGCTGGAATGCCTAATGCAGGAGTAGATAGTGTTGGAGATGTAAGAGTCTTATTAGTTAAGGTTTCTGTTCCAGTAAGAGTTACAAAGTTATCATCTGATAAAGCAGTGTTAAACTGAGCTGTTGTACCAGTTAATGTATTAAAAGTTAAATTGACTGTTTTATTAGTAAGTGTTTCAGTACCTGCTAAAGAAGCTAAGTCAGCATCTGTAACAGCAGTATTGAATTCTGCTAAAGTACCACTAACTGTGTTAGATCCTAAAGCAACTGTCTTGTTTGTTAGAGTATCAGTAGTTGTTTTACCTACTAAAGTATCTGTAGCTACAGGAAGGGTTAGTACAGAAGTACCCGCAGTTGCTCCTGATACCACTGTAGTTGTACCTGATGTAGAACCACTTAATTTAACACCTGTAGTGCCAAATGTAGGGAGTGTTGCAAATACAAGAGAACCTGAACCTGTTTCATCTGTAATAGCAGATGCTAAATTAGCAGACGAAGGAGTACCTAAAAAGGTAGCAACGCCTGTGCCTAAACTGGTAAGTCCTGTACCACCATTAGCAGCAGCTAAAGTTCCTGCTAAAGTAATAGCTCCTGTAGAAGAACTACTTGGAGTAAGTCCTGTTGTTCCTGCAGAAAAGGAAGTTACTGCACCTGATACACTAAATGCAGCAGCATTCCACGCAGATCCATCCCATACATATAATTGATTTCCTACTGAATTCCAATAAAGAGCTCCTGTTAAAAGAGAATTACCATCATTATCTAATGTAGGAGCAGATGTTTTAGTACCTAAATATCTATCATCAAATGAATCATAGGAAGCAGCGGCTGAAGTAGCACTAGCTGCCGCAGCTGTTGCTGAAGTACTGGCATTACCTGCCTGAGTGGTAGCAGTTGTAGCATGTCCTGAAGCTGTACTTGCAGAGGCAGCAGCCGCTGTAGCACTTGTACTTGCATTTGATGCTTGAGTTGTTGCAGTTGTTGCAGAAGCAGTAGCAGAACTAGCTGATGTTGAAGCATTTGATGCTGAAGTAGAAGCATTAGTTGCTTGGGTAGTTGCTGTAGAAGCTGAACTTGTAGCACTGGTCGCTGATGAAGTTGCTGAAGTAGCACTTGCAGTAGCAGATGTTGCACTAGCCGTAGCAGAAGTAGCACTTGATGCTGCACTTGCTGCACTAGAAGCAGCAGCCGTAGCTGCATTAGAGGCAACTATACCTTCACTGGTTGCATCTGTTGTAGCATCACCTGGTCCGCCTGGACCTCTATAAATTGCCATAATTATTCCTTAATTAAAGAGTTTACTTAAAATACCTTCTTTTTTCTCTTTAGTGGCTTTTGGCTTTTCTGTTACTTCCTCTTTAGGAGCTTTAACAGTTTCCTTAACTACTTCCCAAGCTGAGCTACTGAGATACATTTTAGCATCTTGCTCAGTAACATACGATTCTATCCCTGTTGCTTTTTCTCTAACTAACATAACAGTCTCCTTTAAGTATCTTTATGTTCACTCAAAGAATAAACATAAAAATAGCCCCTCTTGCGAAGGGCTAAGTTGCATTACGCAGGAACTGCTAATGGAATACAAGAACCATCTCTAAGTTCTTTAACACCATAGAGCGTATCTGCAGTGTATAGAGTACCTAAATATTCTTGTTTGTATTGTGTTTGTGAACGAACAGCTTGTTGTTCAACTAACACAGCAGCATCTCTATGACCCATAAGGGCAATACGAGCAGCACCAGTTGCAGTATCAACGTTTGAAGAGACAAATACTGGAATACCATATAATGAACCAATTTCACCATTACGGATTGTATTACCAGCACCAACTTCACCCACGAAGGATTGAGCTGTGTACTCGTTAATACCCATTAATGTGTTTCTTGCTGAAGGTGGAATCAAGAAGAAACGACCTTCCATAGGAACATCATTGTCATCTAAACGTTGTACAGTTCTACGGATACCAGCAGATGTCAATGCAGAAGCATTAGGAGAACCTGATGTGTAAGCAGTAGTACCATCACCACCGATGTAGGCATTACCGTAAGTTACAGCTGATCCACCATTAAATGTACGACCTAATTGGATTAGTGATGTGTCAACTTGTTTAGCTAAAGCATAACCAGCGTCATCTGTATAGAAACGACGTAGTGATGATAAAGCTTGTACTTCGACGATATCTTCAATCATTCTTGAATATTCGTAGTGTTTGTCAATTAAAACAGAAATATCTGTTTCAGTAGCTGCAATAAGAGTTACTTGTGTATTTGCTGCTTTAACAGCTGCAGTGCCGCGTGTTGGTACAGGGATACGAACTGTATCACCTTTTTTACCAGCAAAAGACATCTTTTTAAAGAGGTTTGCTGCAACTAAGTTCTTTTTGTAGGCTGCAACAATCTCGTCACTCCAAATTTCTGGAATAAAGGTTGCCGCCGTGGTAATGGTTACTTGATCTGTTCCTAAAGCCATGATAAATCCTTTTTTAAAATGTTAAATTACACGACCTTCTCGGTATGCTGCCATAATTTCATTAGACATTGCATCATATCTGTCTGGGTCTGTTGTCATAAGTTTCATAATATCTTGTCTACGATATTTCTTTTTAGCTACCGTTTCAGAAGCTCCATTATTATTACCAATATCTGCAGCTTTTAATTGCTGATCTCGGTCTACTTTAGAAGTGTCTGTTACTTTTTTACTAAGAGTTTGTCTTTCTTTCCAATTATCAAGCAATTCTTTAGCAGAATCGTAATCATATTGGGTTTCTGCCCTTACAAATAACTCTGTACGGACTTTAGAACCTTGAATCCACTTTGCAAAATCAGGAGATTGAACAACTTCCATTGCATCTGGAAACTCTTGCTTTAGTCTAGAAACAGTTTCTGCACGTTTCATAGATAAAGACGCATGTTGAGCTTCTTTAATTGCTGGATGGTTATCAATTGCCCTATTTACAGCAGACTTTGGTTCAATAAAGAAATCTTCATCTGTTGTAGCTACTTCGTCTACCTCTGAATTTTTAGTTGTTTGAGTCTTAATAAAATCATCCACTATTTTTCTCAGATCACCTACTTCAGAACCTTGTCTACCAATTAACTTTTCAGCTTCTTGGTGCATTTCTACAATGTCTTTTAGTGATTTGCCACGATACTTATCAGGGACTTCTTCATCTATTGGTTTAGTTTCTACTTTCTCTTCAACTTTCGGTTCTTCCAAGTTATCGGATTTAACCATGTCGTTGAGACTAGAAGCCTCCAAATCATTTACTAACACTTCATCTATTAATCCTGCCATATTATTTCTCCTGTGCCATTAGCATTTTAGGAAAGAATCTTAAGCGGCATTCTGCTTTTGTTCTTTAGCAAGCTGTTGTTTACGCTTTTTATCCCAAGCCGCTGCCGCACCTGGAAAGCTTCCTGACCAACCCTCTAACTTAACTCTAGGTGTGCTGATGATCTTGTCAGCGTTAGAATTACATTTAGGGCATGTAAAAGTTTGTGTGTATTCTGTTAGTTCTTCAAAGTGATGATCACAAGTAGAACAATGGAACTCAAACAACTTCTTCATTTTTTAACTCCTCATAGGCTTGTTCTGAAACATCTTTTAATGTCAGAATCCAGTGAAGTATATCTATTTGACCTTTTCTTTTATGAAACTCTTCAAACGAATCGGCAGTATTTATTTTATTGTAGGTATCAAAAAGATTTTGAGTGTCTTCTATAAAGTCTTTCCAACCTTTAGTAGACATTGTACTAAATCTTTCTTCATAATAATCTTGTAATTCTCTATCCAAACTATTGCATCCTTTTTAAAAGTATGTTATAATAGCAGTCACTATAATTAATTATAGCATAGATTATCTATTTTGTCAAGTTCTTTTGCATTTGCATCATAACTATCTGTTTATTTTGTTCCATATCCTGAGCTTTAAGGTCTACATTCTTCTCTTTAATAAGAAGTTCAGCTACCTTAGCTCTACGTTCAAACTCTTTATCATCTGCAGATCCAGCATCAAGATTATTAGATAAAGCCATAGCAAGTTTAGCTTTGGTTTCATCAGGAATAAACTGAGTCTCAACATTAGTTTGTTGAGCTTCTGCTGATTGTTTCTGAGCTCTAGAGTTAAACTCATTGATTTGAGATTGAACAAGTCCCGCTTGTAACTGCATTTGCATTTGTTGAGCTTGTTGTTGTTCTGGAGTAGGTTTTAGAGACTGTTCTAAGTTTGCTAATAGTTCTTCTCTATTTGCTAAACTAGAAGTACCAATAATACCCTTCATTAAGATAGGAACAAGAGGACTATCTGGTCCAAGTGTTTTCATTAAATTAATAAATTGCATTTGTTCTACTTCACGGGCTAACATACCTAATGTTGAAGATGGAATAAATTTCCAATCTTGAACAGGAAAGTGTTCAGGATCAAATTGCATAAATCTCCAGGCACTCTTTTCAATAAAGGGAATAAGGAACTGATCTTGAAAGTTAACAAGTGTTCTTTTATTTTTCTTTAAGATTGATGAGAGAGTAATTGAGAGTTCACCACCGGCAGGTTGTGTTTGTGTAGATTGTGTATCTAATGTACCTGTAGCTTGTAATAACATAGTTTCAAATGCTTGTGCAGTTTGAATGTTACTACCATCAGTCTGTCCAAATTTAAATGGCATTAAGATTTCACCAGGATTACCATTTGTTAAAATAGATTTACCAGGACGAATCTCAAATTTAGAACCACGAGGAAGTCGTGTTGCATCCATACCCATCATAGGTACAGTTGTAAGTGCTAGTGAGTCAAGATGGCTACGGAGTTGAGCATCAATAGCTTTTTGCATATTGTAACCCTTTTCTGCAACACCACGACCCCAGAATCTATTAGGCACTGTATCATCTTGATAAGCAATGACTGGACGATCCTTCATCATGTAAGGACTACGTTCAGCTTTTAATAAAAACTTTTCATTACCAATAACAACAATAGCTTCTACTAAATCACCATAGTCTTCCATAAGGTCAGATTTATCAGAGTCTTCCTCATCTTTAAATATCTCTTCTACATCATTTTCACCTTGATTATCTAAAAGTTTAGCAGGAACCAAACCATAGTAGCGAAGCACTTTAACTTTGTCATAAGTATATTTTTCATCTATCCATGAAGCTTCTAAATCATCATCAGGTGTAGCACGATCTTCAATATCTGTATCTTTATAAATACCAGCTTTAACAGCTTCAGCTACTTTGTGGGCTGATACAAATTCTTCAATAGCTACACCAAGAGCATCTTCAATAGAAGTTGCTGAAGGGTCAATAAGAAAGTTTTGTGGTGAGATAGGTTTTAAAACAACACTAACTCTTTCTTTTGTTTCTACACCAATAGCTTTTGCATTGACATCAGGCATAGGTCTTGTTGCTGGAACAAGTTCTTTTTCTTTTTTAATTGTAATTTCACCAATACCAGTACCATAGATAGAAGCTAATAAACAAACATCACCAACGGCTTTACGAAGTTTAGTTTTCTTAAAGTTTTCTTTCATGTACTTTTTAAGGTACTCAATATCTCTTGGATCTTGATCATCCATGTCATCTTTAATATCAAAGAGATGATCCCCTTGACCAAAGATAGCTTCTTCAATTTCAGCAGTATGGTTTTCAATAGCTTGTTGTAAAGCTGGTGATGTAATACGGCTTCGTTCTGAGTCTCTTAAACGATCTTCAGCAGCCCACTCACCTCTCCAAAGACGTTCATATTCTTTCCAAACTAAAAGATAATTAGTATCTCTGTGGAGTCTCCACTCTTCAATGCTATAATTAATCCAGTCTACTAATTTGTTCTGTGCCATGTTTGTCCTTTATTAATATCCAGTAACTCTATCTAAAACTTGGTATTCTTCTTCTTCGTAATCTTGAAAGTACTCTACTATTTGAATCTGATCTATGTAAGCTAAAGCATCCACCAAGTCATCATGAAGCAAATGATTAGGAAAGTTAACAAGTTGATCAAGAAACTCATTGTTCCAGTCTCCTTCGTTAAGTGTAACTTTACCATGTTCAAATCTACCTTGTAGAGCCCAGACAATACGATCTGTCTTTTTTTGGTTTCCATGAGTAACATCATCTATTCTAAAATAGTGATTGTTCCTTCTCATTAAATCCATAAGGTAAGGTA
>Ga0208974_1000479_pt1 | contig 16434 bp, 15 predicted proteins | sample GreLakmeER15MSRF_FD_187699 | JGI IMG/M metagenome (GOLD analysis project Ga0208974, IMG submission 187699) | Freshwater lentic microbial communities from great Laurentian Lakes, MI, USA - Great Lakes metaG ER15MSRF (SPAdes) | ecosystem: Environmental > Aquatic > Freshwater > Lake | place: Great... | reverse complement strand
CAACTTCTTTAGTTGATGGGAATATTCCAACCTCCACGTTGGAAATGTATTTTGCTGCAGATTCCTTGTTCTGACAAAACAATGAACGGACTGATTTTTGTTTCTTCACTATGGCTCTTGGCGAATCTTGACTTTTTTCAGGTCGCTTTCTTTGTGAGCCTAGTTTCAAATATGACCCCATTTCGTAGCAACCCCATCGCGTGATTTTTTTGTCATTCAATACCTGTAGCTTGCAAAGATCCAATGCAATAGCTTGATAAGCAGTAATGATGGTTTTTTTGCTTTTACGGTCAAATTTCTTTATTTGATACTTTGCTCGTTTAGGTGAGAAGCCTCCAAGCAATATGGCGTTTTTCCAAGTCTCTAAAAAATATGTACTTACTTGGTCAAGTTCCATTGGGAAGGGCATAGCAAGGCACAACATACCTGGCTGTGGTGTTTTTAGATCTTGATCGCGTAGCACCTGAATTCCTGAGCCCACGGGAGCCAAGAAATCCATTTCAATCTGAGGGTTATCAAAAACTCCTGCACCACGATCATTCCACCAATCCTCAGCCGAGTTGTATTGGAATAGATTTCCAAAATCTTTCCAAACTTTAACTAATCGTGGGTCATCGCATTTACCGTTTTCTTGGCATATCCACCAGTAGTCCGGACTGGATCTCAGGTACATAAGCCACAAAGAATAAAGCGTTGAAGGCATCTCTCTTGCTGAGGGAAAGGCTTTGGCGGATGGTGGCTTCATAACAGCTACAAACTTGACGTTTTCGGCTATCAATAATTCCAAAAATAAAGTGTTAAGCCAAGTCCAAATCAGCGTTACTTAATCGGTATTTCTCCTAGCCTTGGTCCCAGCAGTGCATATCGCCTGCCAAAACCCTGTTAAACCCGAAACTCTAGGAGAAAACCATGCAACTAACCAACGGCGCTATCAAAACCAGCGCACCACCACCCGCCCTGATGAGCCAACTTGCAACACAAGAACTCGAAGGCGTGGATCTGGAAACCTTTGATCTGAGTGCTTTTGTAGCCACTGGCAAGACCAAGGACAAAAATGCCGTGGCCGTGCTGGCACCTGAAGTCATGAACTTCGTGAAGGAAAGCGAGGAGTTGTTCAAGCTGGGTGAGAAGTTCGAACTGGAAGTGGTCCAGCGCGGCCACCAGTCGCTCTACGAACTCTTGGCATCCATTTACGGCCTTGCATTACGAATTGAAGAAAGTCCGCAAAAGGACAAGATCTTGGATGCCATTCGCAAAGACATGAAGGACAACCACGACATCATCGTCAAGAGCAACAGCACGCCCATCAATGTCATGGTCAAGTACGTGATCCGTACAGACAAGCCAGCGGCGACCAGGTATGCCAAAGTCTTGACTGTGGCAAGAGAGGAAAACCTCTCTGTATTGGATTTGCCGGCCTATATCACCCGTCGTGGTGGTGTTAGTCAAGCCCAAGAGATCGAGTCCGTTGCCTTGGCCAAGAAGGCAGGGGACAAAAGCACTAAGGAACGAACAGTGTTAATACGTGAATTCTTTCAACTCATGGGCATGACATCCAAGAGCAATTTTCAGTTTGCTGGGGACGTGAATGTACATACCGAGCCTAAAGAAAATGAGACAGACGCCTCAAGCTTTTGTGTCTTCATAGCGCATCACGTGTCGGGTGATCAGTACAAGATGATCTCAGCCAACGACCTGGGCCGATCATGGGAAGACAACTTGGTCAAGTACTTGGGTAAAAGCATGCCCAGCAACCTGTACCTGCTAGAGCGCGGCATTCGCAACTACAAGCGCAGCATTTCCATGGATACCACTCAGCCTGAGAGCCTGCGCAAGGAGATGGAACGCCAATTAGCCATCCCCATGAAATACAAGCAGACCGAAGTCATTGAGATGGATACCGCTGAGGAAGCGCCTTACTAATTTCAGCCCTTCAACTAGTCAAGGCCCAATAAATTGAACATGAAATGGCGATTCAATGAGTTTGGGTCTTGGCTGATCTTTGTACCTACTGCAACAGTTATTCAACAGGAGACAAACAAATGACCAAATACATTGTGATTGAAAGAAGCACGGATTCCCCCGTGATCAGCGCCAGTGGCAGTGATGAGGAGACGGTGTGTGAAATCGCTAAAAACTTGCTGTACTACCCCGGCCCCTCTGATTTTCTAATGGCTATTGCAGCGGATTCCAAAGTGGCCACATTGGCACTGTTCAAAGATGATGCCTTGTGTTCAATAGAAGTCACCAAGAAAACCCTTGATACCTGGCGCAAGGATGTGACAAATATCCAAGATGCCATCAATTCATTTCAGTCAGCTAAAGATCATGCAGAAACTGTTCTGGATCGTGCATTGGCCGATTTGGATGAGGCTTATGAAAACAGCACGGGCTTTCAAGGCTACACACCCAGTGATGACATCAGTGTTTATGGCGCTTTAGAGGAAATGGGTGCCAATGATCTTGACTACACATTCCAGCGCACTTTGCAGGAGATGTACAAATTTCAAGTGCTCAGGCGCCAAACGGCTTAAAGGTGGGCAACATGGAACAGGCACAACTTTTCAAACATTTGTTCGACATGAGCTTGGATGAGATCGCATCTTTCATTGATTACGATGAAACGATTGAAGCATCCCTGTACAAATTGGACATGGCCGCTCGGACAAGACACATCATTGATGCAGTCCAATTTGAGGACATGTGGCAGTCACTAGATGAGGAAAGTCAAACTTTCGATATCTACATATCCATGCGACTGTCACCCATGACGCTGGCATCTTGTTTTCACTTGAACCACGAGATGAATGGATTGGAGTGGCGATTTGTATTTCCGCGCTATGACGATCTACCCAAGAACTCTCGGCCTAAGTGTTTTGGGGAGTACCTAGCATTGAATAAAAGCGTACAGATCATGGATATCGAAAACTTCGATATAGACATGGCGTGTGAATTTTTGGACAAGGCATATGACTTCTCACACCACAAAAACAAACCCAACGTTGCGCGCCAGCAAGGTGGCGTTAACCAGTAAGCGCAATAAATGTCAGTTGCTTCTCGAGTTCAATGCAGGCCATTTGCGCGGCCATGGGGTTTTTGCCTGCATTGATCTCTAATTTAAAAGTCTCGCCTGCCGTGGTGATGTGGACTTTCACGATACCGGCTTTACTTTTAAATTGGTAGGAGACATCTGCTCTGGGTAGATGTTCACGTTCATTAACAATCAAACTCACCCGGTGTTTGCCGATGTCTTGCAGGCGCTGGTTTAACTCCCAAGCGCCAGCAACTCGGCCCTTGTAGTCAGCCATGGCTTCCTTGACTACGGTCATGGTGCCAGCAGGGCCCACTTTGGCAATGATGGCCAGTTCGCCACTGAGGTCTTCTTTTCTCACAAGCCTGACCCTGATCCGCTCGTAATAATCAACCGCAATCAAAGCCGCCTTCATCTTGGTGATGGCTTCTTCTGAGTAGCGTTCGAAGTACTGGGTGAGGAGGGCGCTCATTTTCAGTCCTTGTCCAATCGGCGCAGGAGGGTGACTTTGTTGTTGGTACCACTATTCCCACTATCGATGAGGTGGCGTATCAATTGGGGCGAGACCCTCCAGCTCTGTCCATCATCCGTGAGAACCACAACGGTCTTGGGGTTGAACTTGGTCAAAATACCGGTGCGCATGCGGCCATCTGGATCAAAACTCACACGCTGACCCACTTCGAACTTGATCATGGAGTTCAAGGTGTTGTGTTGCTGGATCAATTTAAGTCGTGCGATAACCCGACGATTGAGCGCGAGCAACTCATCTTCGGTCATGTTGTCGATGTTGATGTTCATGTTTGTCTTTTAATGCAAGGTGCGAGATGGTGTACCGCCTTGACGCCTAGCCTGTGCAGAACTGATGATGATGATGTTGATTTCTTTTTGGGCAATGTCAGCAACTTTTTGTAGCTCATTGATCAAGCCCAAGATTTCAACTTCACTTTCATGTGATTTTTTGGGAATAGCAACCACACCAGTAAACATGCCAACCAAGTCTTCAAGCACATCCAAGCTCTCGCCAATCTCTGGCGGCAATTTGATCTTATCTTCACCCTGAAAGAAGCCTGCGATAAAGCACTCAATCTCATCACGTTTGACCTGAGCGAAGTGCTTGAGTTCCTTGTCAGTGTTGACACCACTGAATACGGTTAGCTCAAATGGATGCCCTGGATCGCTGTGCGCAGATAGCTGGTTCCAAAGGCCCATGGCAAAAACCTGCATGAGTTCATTGACAGCTGTCATGTTTTTAAAGGGCGGCAGCTCACCGTTCCACAGAGACTTCAGTTCTTGCATTGGATTTACCTGGTCTATAGGACTGGCAATTGCACCCATGAAAAGCGCTCTGACTTCGTGTAATTCATATTCGCACTTGTATTTTTTTAGCAAGCGACGCACATCAGCATGCAAAGCATTGATGGGAGTGGTGGACTTGGGTACGAGTTTCATTTAGGTGAAGTCTATTGCTGGGTTTGGTGGTTGTTCAGTCGTGAGGGCAGGTCGGGTTGGTTAATTGTTCAAAGGGGATTTATGCTGACTTTCGACGCTGAACTTTGAGGCGATTCTCAAAGTCGTCAGTCAGTTCTGCATTTTGAGCCGCTATGGGCATGACAAGACCTGTGCTCATCTGCACCAAGTTCATGATGTTGTTATTGGCCATCTGCGCAGTCATGATTGCCCTGATCTGTGCAGCTTCGCCACTCGTGGCATTTGGATCTATAACTCCAGCAAACTGCTTGGCCTTCATCAAGGGCGTCAAGTGGCTGTAATGCTTGGTAATCATCAATACTGACGTTCCCATCTGCTCAGCCAAGTCGTGAATGGGGATTCCTTCCAAGAGTCGCTGGGTGGCGTAATAGTGGCGCAAGCTGTACAAGCTGCGTTCCTTGCCCGTAACAGGGCAGTTGAGTAGTTCTGAGTCCTCAAGCCACTGACGGAAAGGTTTGTTCCAGTTATCTGGCACAGAGCCATCACTCAAGCGGAAAAGCAGCTTGGGGACTTTTTTCTTTAAAACTTCCTCCAGCGTCATGTGGCTCAAGTCCGGACTGAGCTGACGTAGGCGCTCTAGCAGCAGCCAACAGCTGTTGTGGGCTACAAAGTTACGCGCACCGCGTTTACCGCGCTGTAGACGGAAATGCAGGATGGGCTGCCCATCGCGAACTTCCACATCAATGTGCCGCCATTCCAAGTATTCGGCCTCAGTACCCGGACGCATTCCAGTTGCGGCCATGAAGGGCACGTAGATCGCCAGAAGCTCCCGAATGATTTTTGTGCGTGCGGTGCGACCATCATCGATGAATTTGGCCGCATACTTCATCATGGCTTCCAGCTCCTCGTGGCTGAACTCAGCACGGCGGTCACTTTCAACACCAGTGTTCTTGGTCAATGGCCTCTCATAGGCTGTGAGGTAGCCACGTTCAATGGCTTCATCAAAAATCAAGTTCAGCGCAGCGTTGTGATTGTTCTGTGCACTGCCTGAGAGCTCACGTCCCACCTTGTCACGCCGCCACACATGGAATTCAGAAATCACGGCGGGCTTGATGCCATCCACGTTGTACAGGCCATAGAAGGGGATCAAGTACAACTTAATAGCTGATACGTAGTCCCGAGAGCTAGGTTTGGCGGTACCTGCAGCAATTTCAGCTTCCAAGCGGTGCAGGACGATTTCAGCGACAGGCTTGAACTTTCTGCTGGTGACTGGACGGCCTTCTTCCAAGTCGAATGTAGCCTTCATCCACATGCGTTCAGCTATCTTCGAAGCTTCTTTGACATTGGCTGTATCAGTGCTGCGACGGAACCAAGTTTTGAGATTCTCTAGCTTGTAGTGCGCTTGCCATTTTTTACTGTCGTCACGGCGCACAAGCCTAATCAATTCAGGCTTGACTACGACGGTTTCGCTTGCTGGTACTCGCATGCCAACACTTTACAGTCACTTTTGGCAAAAAGCAATGAATGGCAGACTTAATATTCGTGTAATAACCGTGTAATTTATAAATCAAATAAAAACAACGATTTAAGTCGTTGTTTTTAAAGGGGTTTTGGCTCCTCGACCTGGGCTCGAACCAGGGACCTACGGATTAACAGAACGGAAATCCGTTGGCTCAACCTTAGAAACCCTTATATTTCGGACGCTCAGAAGGGTTAAAATAAAACCACTAAAGTCACCACTAAAGTGAACCGTGCCAAAACCAGCCTCAAATCCATCAAAAAAGCGGTATCAAGGCAGTGGTGCGAATCCCATCAAGGACACGATGGAGACGATACCAAACTATCCCTCAAAGTTGGTCATTTTCAAGGTCGAATCTTCACCTTACTACTGGTCCCGTGTTTATGTCAATGGCCGCTATACGGTACGAAGCCTAAAGACCGAAAACCGTAAAGAAGCCCAAAAAGCGGCGATTCAACTTTTCACCGATGTTTTGGTCAATCACAAAATCGGCAAAACAAAGACACTTAAGAGCCGAACCTTCACCAATGTAGGCCACGCATACCTTGAGACCCTTAACGGCTCAGGCAAGCCCAGAAGGTATCAAGACGACAAGAACAGATTCAGCAAAGAACTGGTGCCGCACTTTTCCGAAAAGGACGTTGGCGAAATCACTAATGCAGACGTTGGTGAGCTAATCAAGAAGCTGGAGCAAAGGGGACTATCGCCAGCAACGATAAACCACTACATCATCGTTCTCCGAAAAATTTTGAAGTTTGCGGCAGATAACCGACTGATCAGCACTGTGCCGAATTTCCCCAAGATTCACGGTAAGAACTCAAACTTAACAAAGCGTGATTACTTCGACTTGAAAGAGGTCGGTGCATTAACGAGGGCGGTGGATAAGTTAGTGAAGCAGAAGGTAAAGGTTCGAGGTGTGGCTATCACCGAGGAGATGAAGTATCTGATCCAGTTTATGGTTAACGCCTTTATTCGACCAACCGATCTTCGTGTTTTAAAGCACTCGCACGTTAAAGTGGTGAAAATCCCCAACGCCACAAACCCTGACTATGCACACTACTTGGTTTTGAGCCATCCAGCCACTAAGACCACGGACCAAGAAGTGGTGACGATGCCAGCTGCTTATCGTGCATATAAGGCTGTATCGGACTTCAATAAGGCAAAGGGATTGGGTAAGGCTTCGGACTATCTGTTCTTGCCCGAATATGCCAATCGCACAACAATGATTGCCGTCTTAGGTCGATTGTTTAGGCGAATTGTGCAGACGGCCAAAGTGGAAAGTGAAGGGGAGAAGCACACGCTTTACTCTTTGCGCCATTCATCTATTATGTTCAGGTTGATGCTGGGTCAAAACATCAATACCCTGCAACTGGCTAAGAACGCTAGAACAAGTCAGGCGATGATTGAGCGTTTCTATGCTTCAAGGCTGACCAACCTGATGGGAGTGACTGAGATCCACAGCTTCAAGGTTAAGCCAAAAGTGACCAAGAAGCAGACAAATGAAGAAGCTGATGGAGCGATGGATATTGGTTATGTCGACGCACCCTAGTGATCAAATGCCATTGAATGGTTAATATCAAGCAGAAACGAAAATCTTTTATCTAATCTCAAATGAAAGTTAAAAATGTCAAAGGCAGAAGATTTCATCAAGGAAAAATTGAGTTCACGTTCCGAAGAATATTTTGGGAAAGTCTTTGGAAAATTAAGTAACAAGGAAAACTCAGATAATTTATCGGGATTCTTTGTTGAAAAGGTTCTGCCTGAATTAGGGCACGCTGATGCTTCGGATATGTTTGACGATGGTTATGTTGATGGCGGAAATGAACTCGGAATTGATCTTCTTATAAAAGTCGGCACTAGTGTTCACTTAATACAAACAAAATATGTAGGGTTTAATTCATCATTAGCCCGTGATAAAATTGATGAATTTCAATCAGTATTAATTAGATTAGATAATATTAAACTTAGAAACTCTGCTAATAAAAGATTAAAAGAGTTATTAGAAGAAATTGATTGGAAGATAGATAATTTTCATTTTTGGTTTGTCACTAATATTAATATTGCTAACACTGCATTGTTTGCAACTGAAAGTCAGGTACAAATTCCTGAGGCTATGAAAAGAAATTATGATTTAGGATTAGATAGAGTAAATTTCTATTATATTGACCAAAAATCAATTTATGAGCAACTTGCGTTTACTTCATCTGAAGATAAAAAGCAGGGAATAGATTCAGTTGATTTATTTGCCTCTAAACAGACTGGTACTGGTAGAAGTTCAATAATTGAAATTTCAGAAAATAGTTATGTCTCTGCCATACTGGTTGTGGAGTCTGAGCAGATTGCAAGATATTGCAAAGGAATTGAAAATAAAACTCGGCTTTTTGACTTCAATATTAGGAATTATTTGGGTGAAAGTAAGAAAAATAAAAATATCCTTGAAACTGCAAAAAAAGAGCCCGAGAAATTTTTTCTTTTCAATAACGGATTATCCGCAGTTTGTGAAAAAATGGAAATCAATCACAATGATAGTTCAATTAAGGCTGAAAGATTCTCAATTATTAATGGGGCTCAAACTGCAAGATCTCTATCAAAACTTAACGGTGATTTCATTCAACCAAAGGTGATGTTAAGAGTTACTGAAATTCCAAATCATAAGGATCGAAATGATTTTTTAAAGCGAGTGGTAAGGTATAACAATACTCAAAATGAGATAAAAACTTCTGATTTTAGGAGTAATGATCCAATTCAAAAATCATACGTTGAGAATTTCGCAAATATTACAAAAAATGGAAAAAGGTGTGTCTATACTCCAAAAAGAACTGATGTTACGAATAAAAACTCAATAAAAATTGATATGACTGAATTTGCAAAAGCAATTTTTAATTATCATTTCAACACTTATGAATTGGTTGGCTCAGGAGCAACTATTCTTTTCGACCCAAACAAACCTGATATATCTAATTCATACTACACGCAAATTTTTGGAAAAGAGGATGGGGCCGTAGCAAAGGATATTTTTGAATATAAGGCTGGTATCTATTTCATATCGATTTTTCTTAATAATTGGTTGCTGCAAGAAAAGGCTAATTTAAGAAATTCTGATTCGGAAGAGTCCAAGCTGACTCTAGATGCAATTGAGCGAAAAAATATAATATTATGGTTGTTGCAAAAGTTTTTTATCCGACTTCAAAAAGAAATGCCTGATAAATTCAATGAGGAAAACTTTGTTAGAAAAATTGGCGTTTCTAAAATTGAACTGATGATATCGGATACCGAAGAAAAAACCACCCGAATTTTGATTGCTTCTTTTGAAGCTATTAAAAGTTTTGCATCTTCTGAATACAGGCGTATGAAAGATGACAAAATTACAAATAGACAGTGGGTAAGAGGTACTGACGAAATCAGTAAAAAATTGCAAAATAGTATTAGGGACACGCCATTCTTGACTTCAGAAGTTAAGCAGCTATTGTGATGTAAATAATTAATTCAACATTACCACCACGGTCACCACCTTAGAGTTCAGGGACTGCGAAAACGAATACTCTTTGAGCGGAGACTTCCGAATCGCCTCCAGCAACTTTTCCTTGCTGATTGAGGTTCCCGCCTTCTCCGTGAGTTTGACTGCTTCGTTGCTCATCTTTCCGGTCCCTTTTCTTTTTTAGTTTTACCCATTCGCTGAACGCCATCATCAGAACATCTCGGCTCTGGCACGTTTAAAGTTCTCAGGGTGGTTGAAGTGCTCGTTATGAAACCTTTTAAGGCAATAGCGGATCACTTCAGATCGATTGCTTCCTAGTCGGTCACACAACTCGTCGAACTTGCGAACAAAGTCGCTTGTAGCCCGAACGCCTAGTATTTGATTGCGGGTTAAGACCTTGTTGTTCACGCAAACTCCTTCTTTTAATAGTTTTAATATTTAGGTTATTTTTAACAGACGTAATAATTCATTTACTTAACAGATTTTCAATTTCGACTAGTGGATTACTCAGATACACGTGCTTCGCACGTGACTCGCTTCGCTCGTAAGTTTCTAGTGAATGAATTAAATAATATTAATAAATTATTTTCTGCGGTAGTTTTTTTCAGATACAACTTACCGTAAGCAGGTAAATCGTATCGGGTTCTGCGTACAGCCTCTCCCATCTACACTTCGCTATGAATCACCAATTAAATTTGGTAGGGGCGGTTAGCCGTTCTCCCTTTACGTTCAGTCTTACAAACCAACGGTAGCAATTAGTAGCCTAGCAAAGCGACATCTAATTGCTCGGAGGTTGTCGTCGTACAGAGCCCCCATCGTGGGGCGTTTAAGCCCCTTTCGGTTTCGAAGTATTTTTCACGTCATCGCCACACCTACTTTTGTCAGTGGTTAACGAACGGATCCATACCGTCATCTAGATATTTCCTTCTCACCTAGATCTATTTAGTCGTTTTATATTCGCTAAACGGATATATTTCATAACAATTTAAATAAATTATTTGAAATGTTATTCTAAATAAAATTTAAATTACACGGGTGGTATCACCCGTGTAAAACACAGACTTTTTTAATTTATCTGTTATGGCTATAGGTTTCTATTAAGAAATAATTACGCTATTCGATTCAGATTGTTCGTTTTTTTCAAGTAGCCATTTCTCAATCAAGGCGTTGAGAATACTCTCACTGTAAAAGCGGTTACAGTCTGAAAGAATTGCTTTAAGTACGATTAGCCTATCTATCTCAAACGAATCACATAAATCTTTTTGGAGTGATTTAATTTCATTAACTTTGATATCGTAAACGCAATCAAAATCTTTACCAATGTCATTGATTAAAAAGCTGTGTAGAGCTAATTCATAGGAGGTTTTAGCACTTTCATACAACAGTAGAGATTCAGTCGTAGCAATCTCTAAGCGCCTTTTAAATTCAGCCAACATAGGATTATTTCTTTGCATCGCATCGTAAAAAGCACGGAATTCAGCGGTTTTTTTGTCGTCAAATAATTTATTTTCAGTTTGTAACATTTTAAGTTTCCTTTAATTTATGAGTAACTCAGTGAAATACGTCGTTTAACCCATAGATGTATCATCTCAAAAAAGAACATTTTTTGGAATTTACAAACTAAAAGTAAACATTTAAAGTGTTATGAATTTAGTGGTATTCTTGTCTTATGAATACATCAAAAACTTTCCGTACACGTCACTTCCCGTATCAGAGTCCTAGGTTCGGAACTAAAAGCCGACCAGCTGCCAAGTCAGCTTGGGAAAACACCGTCTACTACTGGTGGTGGGCGTATCTAAAACGCAATGCCGACTACATCGCTTGTTGTGAATCAGGAGGTAAGGGCAAGTTATCGTCCCTGTATGCCGATTTCGGTGATGTACGTGAAGAAGACTTCAAGGCTTGGTGGACGTTCAAGGTGAACGGTGAAGACCGTGGGGCTTACCTGTTCGCTGAGCCGAGTGTGGAGTCTTCTGTGAAAGCCCTCTCCACTGGCGAGAGGGCTCCTAACACCACCGAGGCCTTGACAGTAAGCCTACCCCTTAACTTTCCCAAAAGATTCCTCGAGCGGCGTTTTAAAGAGCTGTTGAAGATCGCTCATAAAGGAAAGCGTGGAGTCCAGCTAGCAAGGAACAGTAAAGCGAAATATCGATACGAAGGCCAACCAAATATTCGTGCATTACAGGATGGTCTTAAGGTCTATGACGCCTTGAAGGAATTTGAAGGAATTAAACCCAAGAAGCCTCATTGGCAAATTATTCAAGACCTAAAGATCGTTGAAGCGAAAACGTGGGTTCGAAAAACAGATGCACCTTCCGAGGCTGCTGACAAAAAGAATGTATTGACTGCCATTGTTGGTCGATACAAAAAGAGGGTTTCGACATCAATTTTGAAAACCTCAAAAGGTACTTTTCCTTAAAAATTTCACTTACTCTAAATTTAAATTTAAGACAAGTTCTTTTAATTAATTTTCTTTTAAACGGATCACTACACCTATCCGTCAGCCCCTGTTGTCTTTAATTCGAAAACCGCTAATAGTTCGTCCCCTAAATTCACTGAAAGGGATTGAAATGACGGTTTACGCTTACGCAAGGGTTTCAACAATTCAGCAAGCCAACGATGGTGACTCGCTGGACGCTCAGGTCAAACAGGTATTGGGATACGCCTCGTCCAGAGGGTTGGAACTCCTCGAGAAGGACGTTTTCGTGGAGAAGGGTGTGAGTGGAGGACAGGAGTTCAACTCACGCCCAGAAGGCTCAAGACTTCTTGCTATTCTCGGTTCTGGTGACATCGTTATTTTTCCCAAACTAGACCGAGGATTTAGAAATACACGTGACGCTTTAAACGTACTACACACGCTCAAGGAGAAGGGCGTTTCAGTTCACTCTATTGACCTAGGTGGTGATGTGACTGGTAATGGAGTTGGAGCGATCATCTTCACAATCCTTTCAGCGTTCGCCACTTTTGAACGAGAACGTATCGCTAGTCGTATCAGTGAAGTGAAGCAGATGAGAAAAGCACAGGGCTACTTTGTTGGTGGACGAAGAGCGTTCGGTTATGACGTGGTGGACGGACTAAAAGTCCCGAATAAACCCGAACAGAAATTGATTGCTGAGATGAAGAAGATGAAACAGGGTGGATCTTCTTTATTGGCTATTCACCGATGGCTCACGACTGAGAAGGGCGTGAAGCTGGCGTATTCGTCGATGAGGGTGGCTATATTGGGCTGATTAAGTATTTTTAGCAGACCAGACAAAACCTAATTCATCTAATCGAACTATTCGATCATTAGATAATTTGAGTTTATTTTGTCGCTGTTCAACAACCCAGCCACCTAGCTTGAATTCGCCTTCTTTATGAGTTACTGGAACTTTACAGTGACCTTCAAGCTTCTTAAATTTAGCTAAGAGGCTTAAGCCTTCTTCCCACCGATCATCTAACGGATCCCAGATAAATCCTAGATCATTCAGCCGTTGTATTTGATCAATAGACAATCTGTCTTTTCGATTTCGCTGATTACTAACCCACACACCAAGCTTAAACTCGCCTAACAGTAGAAATCGAGGTACCTTACAGTGATTTTCGATTTTTTTAAACTTAACAAGGAAGCTGAAACCTACTTCCCACTGATCATCTAAAGGATCCCAGATAAATCCTAGATCATTTAGTCGTTGTATTCGATCATTAGATAATTTGAGTTTATTTTGTCGCTGATGTACAACCCAGCCACCTAGCTTGAATTCGCCTTCTTTATGAGTTACTGGAACTCTACAATGACTTTTAATTTCTTTAAATTTAACAAGATGGTTGAAGCCTTCTTCCCACTGATCATCTAACGGATCCCAGCTAAATCCTAGATCATTCAGCCGTTGTATTTGATCAATAGACAATCTGTCTTTTCGATTTCGCTGTTTATCAACCCACGTACCTAGTTTAAATTTCTCTATAAGGAAAGATCGTGGAACTCTAATGTGACTTTTACTTTGTTTGAACTTAACAAGCTGGTTGAAGCCTTCCTCCCACCGATCGGCATCCCCCCAAACAAAACCTAATTCATCTAATCGAACTATTCGATCATTAGATAATTTTAGTTTATTTTGTCGCTGTCTATCAACCCACCCACCTAAGTTAAATTCAATTGATAGAAAAGATCTTGGAACTCTACAATGTCCTTCAAGCTTCTTAAATTTGACTAATTGTCCGTACCATTCGTCCCACGATTCACCAAGCCTATCAACAGCCTCCACATAAATGCTGTTCGTTAATTCTTCTAATCCGATTAGTGGACCAATAACCTCAATTTTTTCTTTGAATCTTTTAGGATTAAATACTTCACCACGACCTTTTGCTTCTTTCAACTCTCGAATTATGTCGACCAGTTCTTCGTCTTGCTCAAGCAATGAATTCAAGATTATTGCTACGTCATTAAAGTTCTCGTTTTTGATTGCTTTCTCAAGCGATTGCTCACTTGTATCTTCAGCAAAAATTGGAACTACGATATAGCCAACTTTTTTATCACCACCTCTTGGCTTCCTCATTGCTCGACCAACTGCTTGAGCGATGTCAATCTTGCTATGTCGGGGGTCAACAAAAGCGACCATATCAACGGCTGGTACGTCAACGCCTTCTGTTAAACATTTGGCGTTGGTAATGATTGAACGATTTGCTTTTCTAAATTTTGATATCGTGTCTTTTCGTTCATTGCTTTTCTGTTTACCGTGAACGTGAAAAACCTCGAAGTCATTAACAAACTTTTTAATTCCGTAGATCTCATCACTCGAAAACTCTCTAGCAGTTTTAACTCGGCTATGAAATGTGATGATTTTTGTAGCGTTTGTATGTTTGATGGCACTGCTAACAGCTATTTGGCTGGCTACCCACTTGGAATTAATAGCATCACCTTCAACTAAAGTGATCCCGTTTTTCAAAGCAAAGTCATCTACCTGTTGTTTGTCGATTAAAGTGATTACAACCTTATAAGGACAGATAATTCCTTTTTCGGCAGCGTCACCAAACGTAAGCGTGTGGGCTCTTTTGCCGTAGACGGCTTCATCGTCCATACTGACAAATTTAAATTCACCATCCTTATCTCGTTTACTGATGTCGTAGTGTTTTGGTGTGGCTGTAAGGAAAAGACGCTTCTTGATCCTTATGTTTTCATCTTTAAGACCAAAAGCAAAGCGTCCTTCAGCTGATCCCGTAGTTTTATGGGCTTCATCGAATATGGCTATGTCAAATTCAAACTCACCCTTAGTCGCTTGGCTGACAACTTGGCTAGATTGATAGGTTGAGAAAACAATCTTAGTTTTATTGTTTACTTGGGCTAAGTAGCTCCTGACAATCTCAGGATCAGTGTCTATTCTGAAGGGCACATCTGAAGGATCGATTTCAATTTCATCATTTTTAAGATTGACTGAGGGGTCACTACAAACACAAAGATAGGAAAAGTCTTTACCCCAAGAGTTGTGAACGCTCCATTCCTCCAAAGTTTGTTGAAGCAAAGTCAATGAAGGAACTAAAACAAGAATTGACTTTGCTTTGCTTTGTTCTACAGCCCAAAGAGCTACTAGCGTCTTACCAGTTCCACAAGCCATCACCACCGTACCTCGATCGTTGGTCTCGAGGTGGTTTGCTATGTTCGTTAAGGCTTCGTCCTGATAAGGGTCTGGCTTAAGTGGTTGACGTTTCTTTGGCTTTTGCTTTAGCCAGTTCTCTATGACCGTAAAGTCTTCATCGCTTAGTTGATCAAAGTCAACGCCTCGAAGTGACCGAATCCCAGTTCTATTTTTAACGTCTAAAGCGATGGTGTCACAGTTAGTAATCAATAACCGATCCGTAGCCTTTTCTGTGATACCTAAAAACGGAGCGACCTCATTGAAACCGAGAGCGGGGCGATTGGATCGAAACTTGACTTGATAAGGAACGTATTCACCTGACAGAGTCTTATAAACACCATCTATTCCTGTTGAATTATTTGGAAGGTTAAGTGATTCACGTATTTCAACGGGAATGTCACCCACTAGCCAAGTTTCCTGACATTGAAGGATTGGCTGTGTAGCTAGATAAGCCTCCACGAAGATTTCGAAAGCGTCACCCTCATCTTTTGTATTTGAATTGATCAGAGCGGACACTCTTTGCTCGAAATCACGAAAGGTCTTGACCGAGTCAAAGACACCTTGTGAAATCAAAACAGGGGCTCGAGAGTGTTTAGAGGTCATCTAGCTCGTTTTCCTCGGGTGACAGGGGTAGGCTTCGGTTTGAAGTATCCGACATATCGAGGTGGGCTAAAAGCCTTCGATGAGGCTATCTCAAAACAAGAGTGGGGCTCAAAAACCACTAAACTCAAGACTTTAGTGGTTTAGAAAATAAAAAAGGACTCAGATCACTCTAAGTCCTTGATTTCATTCACTTTATTGGCTCCTCGACCTGGGCTCGAACCAGGGACCTACGGATTAACAGTCCGGTGCTCTACCAACTGAGCTATCGAGGAATATATTTGGTTTTAGCGAGCCAATTTTGAGCTGTTTTGGTCGAACCAACTGCTACAAAGATGTGCTTTTTTGCTAACTGAGCATTGTAACAAATAAATTTAAAGGCACGAAAAAGTTGGCACAGATGCTATTTAGAAAACAACAGCCCCCACTTGGCTAGTCCCTCGTGGGGCCTTTTTTATTGCGCAACCAAATGCATAGGAATTGAATATTAAATGGATACGAATGCGGTTTCGATTAGTTCTTTAAAACCTAAAATATCACTGCATTTTTATATTCGCTTGGCGTATCAATTTTCCAAATCTTTCAAAATCTTGGCGGTTTAACTGAGTGAATTGGTCAACGCTCAAGTTACCTGGCTCTCCACCTAGACCTTTTAACTTTGCCTGTACATCAGGAAGTTTAATGATCTTCGCTACTTCGGTTTGCAACTTGGCAACTACATCTGGGGGTGTACCAGTTGTAACAAATACCCCGTACCAAGTAC
>Ga0208974_1000478_pt1 | contig 16462 bp, 14 predicted proteins | sample GreLakmeER15MSRF_FD_187699 | JGI IMG/M metagenome (GOLD analysis project Ga0208974, IMG submission 187699) | Freshwater lentic microbial communities from great Laurentian Lakes, MI, USA - Great Lakes metaG ER15MSRF (SPAdes) | ecosystem: Environmental > Aquatic > Freshwater > Lake | place: Great... | reverse complement strand
GGCTAATACACCAACACCTGCAGCAATTAAGCCTACAACAGCTGCTTTGACACTAAAGACAATACCAGCAACAAAAGCAAGTATACTTCCAAGAGCACCAGTTATAGCAGCAGTTGCTTTTGCACTAAATACAAGCATACCTACAGATATAGCACCAGCAATAGCCAGACCCATATCTTCAGTAAATTGATATATTAAAGCACCAAGACCAACTGCTAATCCAGCAACTGAGAATAATCCTCTAAAACTTCTAGCAACTTTTGCGATAGAACTAAGACTTGCAGCAGCCCAAGCAGCAGATGCAGTTGCACTAAAGACAGAACCTAGTATAGAAATTACTTGTGTTCTAAACACAACTAATGCACCAAGAATTAAAGGAATAGAAATAGTAGTAATCTCTATCACTAAAGCAGCAAATGGATTATTAAGTTTAACACTCATCCATGTATCTTTTAAGTCTTGAAAAGGAGTAGTCTGTTGAGGTGAATCAACAGTTGCAGCACTTGCACCACCACTGGCTAAAGCTAAAATACCAACAACAGCTGCTAGTAAAGCAAGTCTTCCGCCTTTGCCAAATATGGCACGACCTAGAAGTCCGCTATCACCACCAATTGTAGCAGATGCTTTTGCAGTAGCAGAACTTACGTTGTTAATCAGTTCTTGAGATCCATAATAAATTTTGTTTTTCAATCTCATAAACGCAGATTGTATTTCACCAAATTTAGATGTGTCTACATTAATGCCAAGCCCTTTGCCTTTGAATCCGCTTAATGCGTCTCCAAACTTTGATGCAAGATCTTGACCTGTATAAAAGATAAAATTCTTTACACGTTGAATAGTATTAGCAGGATCTTTTCCGAGTAATAATGTTTTAAGGTAATTATAGCCTGTGCCAATTGCTGGTGCTAGAGTACCAACTACAGCAGCACTAATCTGATCTAAAACAGATTTGATAACAGCAGAGCCACGTTCAACCCAAGTGCCAGTATTACCAAAGAAAATATCGTATAGTGTAGTATTTGCAGTCATGCCTTTAGCAAGACCCTTTAATGCTTCAGATATCGGTCCAATTACTTTACTTCCAATAGTATCTACAATTTTACCAACACCAGCATTACCTGCAAATAGTGTGTAAAGTAAACCACCTTCAACTGCATACTTAGCTAATGTAGAACCAGCAAAGATAGAGTCAAAAATACCTAAACTAGAGAGTAATAAACCAACAGCACCAACAGTTCTAGCAGCACCAAAGCCACCAAATAATGCTTTAGAAATTAAACCATCACCATTACCAGTAACATACTTTGAAATTGATGCAAATACTTTTCCAAGGCTATCAAATATTTCTACCTTACCACCAAAAATAGCAGCTACAGATAAAACGCCTTTACCTAAGAAGTAAGCACCAATTAATCCTAAAGGTCCACTAGCACCGAGCTTATCACTAATACTAAATAGTCCTTTTATTGCATTTCCAATTATCGGAAGTTCTTGAACAAATCCACGAACAAATCCAGATACAACACCAAGTAAGGCATTTAAAAACGCTGGTATTTCTTCGATCAAAGATCTTACAAAAGAACCAGCAAGCTTACCTAAAGATTCAGCAACACGATATACAAAACTACCGCCAGTTAATGCTGCACCAAATTGTTCTGCAACTAATGTAGCACTTGTTGCAATACTTGAGAGCAAAGTACCAACAAGAATAGTTTTAATAATACCAGCTGGAAATAGAAGCCCTACAACAATTGCGCCCACACCAGCAAAAGCTGCTTTCAGTAACAATGGGAAGGTTTCAAATAAATTCTTGAAGATTTCTTTGACTTGTATTGCTACATCGATGAAGTTTTCTTTTAAACTATCTGTTTTAAGTACTGGCATTTTGAAAGATTTGAAACTTAAATCTAAAGTTTTGATATCTCCAAAACTAAATGAAAGACTTTTGTTTTTATTAAATATATTTTTAAATATATTAATAGTATTAGTCTTAAATTTATTCAAACCAGCACTTGCTTTGTCCCACAATTTATCAGATGAATCTACAACTTCATTTACCGTATCTGTCCACCAAGAATTACCAATGACTTTGTCATAGATATCTCTAAACACATTTATAACATCACGACCAAAAGAAGTTATTCCATCTAATGCATTTTTAAGACTTGCTCTGTCTTGTATTGCTTTAAAGAATTTAAATACATCTTCGGTAGCTTTTTCAAACACATCTTTAATGTTTATCGAAGTAAATACGTCTTTAAATAGTTGTATTGCACCTCTTGTTAAAGATACGATTGCTTTTAAGATTACAAGAATAATAACAGCAATTTGTTTTGCTACAACAGAAAATGATTCAAGAATCGCTGCATTAAGTCCAACAACAGCTGGATAAAAAGTATCTCTAATAAGTCCACTTATATCGTATATCCTAACGCTAACACCAGAAATTCCTCGAATTATCTGAGTTAAACTTGTTAAGAAGTTTTCTAAGTTACCACTCTTTATTGTGAAGAGAGTGTCTAACCGAAATCCAAAATACCTAGATATTGATTTAAAACCAAAGTCAATATCTTTAAATAAGCTTGTTATCTTTCCACCGATTGTATCCGTATTTCCTGCAACAGCAATTGCCAATTGTTTAAAGCCATCTGAGTATGCAAGTAAATTTTCTCTACTAAAAAATTTTTGAATTGTTTTAACATCAAATCCAGCACCAGCCCAATACTTTGGACTAAGTCCTTTTAATCTAGCAATAGCTACTTCTACATCGCTTTTGCGTACAAGTAAGTTAACAAGACTAAATCTATTAAAGGAAGATATTAATCCACCAGTCCAGTCATCAAAGTCTCTTGCAGCTTCTCTTAAATCACCCTTAAGTGTTCTTGTAAGAAAAGTACCGCCAAAAGCTTGAGCAAACTGTTGACCAAGACTCTTTATAATATCTACTAATGGACCACCAATTAATGCAATACCACTGGTAATCTTACTAAATGTTGATGCAATTCTTATCCCAAAGGCTTCAGCACCATCGGCTGCTGTGCGTATGCTCTTGCCTAGGTTGTAAGTATTCATTCCTAATCTAGCAGATAATCCTAGACCTTTGTCTAATTCATTTACATATATCTTTATTGAATCACTTAAAAATGTAGTTGCTTGCGTAAGACTAGGTGCAATGTTTTCAAATTCTTTTGCAATTGCTTTAGATTGATGTAGTAATGCTCTGAATACAACATCAGAAGTAATTCTACCATCTTCGGCAAGACCTCTTAATTTACCTTGTGCAACACCTAATTCGTCTGCGATTGCTTGTGCAATACGAGGTGCTTGTTCTAGCACAGAGTTTAATTCTTCGCCTCTTAATGTGCCAGAAGCTAAGCCCTGTCCTAACTGAACAATAGCTGCATTGGCTGCTTGAGCACTACCACCTGTTATTGCTAGTGCTTCTTGTACTGTTTTAGTTACTCTTAAGATTTTCTCCGTTGGTGCATTGAGTGATTTCAATGATCTTCCAAAAGAAGAGAAAATGTCAACAGTACCTCTTAATGAACCACGTGTTTGTTCTGCTATTTTAAATAGCGCTTTTTGCGTATTAACTAGTTCTTCTGTTCTACCAGTTACTACAGCAATTTTATTACCTAACTCAGTAAACTCTGTCGATACATTTTTAATGTATGACAATGATATGGCACCTGCGGCTAAGCCACCTAGTTGCCTAAACATGTTCTTCAAAGCTTCTGAGCTTTTTACAGTGCTCTTTTCAATGTTTAAAAGAGATCTATTTATATCGGCAAGATTCTGTTCAGCTTTCGCTGTCCTTGCTTCTACATCAATTAGAATGCCTGACATAATAGCTCCGTTCAATTAAAAACCCCACCAAAGCAGATAATTTTATCTACTCTAGCGGGGATGGTGTTATATATTCTTCACAATTATACCACTAGGGCTAACACCCTGCTGTGCCAATACTGTTTTTTCTATAAAATATTTTGGGGCTTGGTCTGAAGTACCTTGATTTAAAATAGAAATATAATCTACTTCATTCTTGATGGAATTACCAGTTGAAGTCCAGCCATCTCTGGCGTGACCTGTGTCAACTGGTGTTGCTTCCTTTAAAGCCTCTAAAGTCGTATTTATAATTTTATTTTTTCTGTTTGATACAAAGTCATTAAATTCGACTTTAATACCATTCATTGTTTGTTGGATTCCTTTTACTTTCATAGCGGTATAGTATCTCCACCTTTTGCTGAGAGTAATTTAGAGAACAAATAGGATTTCTTGAAATTAGTTCCTGTCATACCTTCTTCTGCTACTTGAGCTTGAGGAGGTTGATATATTGGACCAAGAGAGTTAAATAATTGCCACGGCTTTTCTTTAACACCTTGTGTTTGTAAGACCTTGTAAACACGATCATCAGATCGCCATTCAACAGGTCTTCTTTCAAAATAATTCATCCATGCTAAAAGTTCTTCATAAGTCATCTTCTCAGCAAGTTCATAAATAGGAATACGCAGATGATAAGCTATCTCATATACAGATAACTCTTCATCTGCTAGTATTACTTTCCCGTTTCCTGTCCGATGCCAGAAAACTTCATAATTTCATTTGATAGTTTCGACAATTCATCGAGAGGGAAATTATTAAAGTCTTCGTCAGCTAGATCACGAGCTTCTTCAACAGATGCTCTGATAACTGTCTTCAGAATATTAAAGCCTTCGGCTTCATCCTTCTCGATGCCTTTTGCTTTTTCTTGAATATTCATTACTTCAGCAACGCTGAGCTTAGCGATTTTAATATCTTCGCTCATAAATTTTACGGTCTTAGTCATCTTACGACCTACTAAGCCTTTCATACCTTCTGTAGCCATCTTATTCGCCTTTGAAATTGTTGGAATTTTGAGCTTGGAAGTCATCTAATTGCTTCCTCATAGTGTGCAGAAATGCAAGGGTTTGGAATACTTCTTGAGATTTTGTCTGATCCTCTGCAAACTCAGATACTCTCTCGAAGGTCTTTCTAATACTGATATCGATGCTTTTACGCATATGCTTAGCCGTAGTTCTTAATACATAACCTTGGCTAAATGGTTTAATTTGATTTTGTATCATGATATCTCTTATATAAATTGGGGCCAACTTTAATGTTGTCATTTAAGTATTCTAACAAAATACACCCCAATTGTTAAATCCAATTAGATAGTGTAAGCACCATAGAAATCAGATTGAACAGTGATAGTAATAGTAGCAGTATTAGCGTCAGTCAACTGTGGGTTAACTAACAATGCTTCTAATTTACCAATCCAGTAGTACTGGCTGTTTTGAACAGTACCAACACCACCACTAGTAGACGCAAACTTAGTCGCGCCAGAACCAGTGGGTGCAGCATTCATCAGCGTAAAGCGGAATACGTGCTGGATACCATCACCAACCATAGAACCAAGAATGTTGGTGCTTTCGTCAGCCCAATCAGAAGCAACAAAGTTCAAAGTGATTTCCATAGAAGGAGCGTCAGCTTGACCTTGAATCTGTTGAGATGTCTTAGAACCATAAACTGGAACGTTAACAACGTTAGGAGGAGTACCCATAGAAGGGAACTCACGAACGTTTTTAATACGTGTAAAAGTATTAGATGCTTTTGTGCCACCAACAGTATCAATTTCGGTAGCAAAGATTGCTTGAAATTCAGCTGCAGTGTCTAAAGCGGCTAGGGCGGAAGCAGAGAAATCGGTAGTTGGCGTTGCAACAGCCAAATCCGAAAACATACCTGCGCCAATTGAGGTAATATGTGCCATGTTTTAAACTCCAAAATAATTAAACGGGATTGAGTAAGTAGCTCTATATAAAGCAGAATTGACTATATCAAGTCCTAAATATGCTAAAGCACTTTTGTTAAACTGAGTGCTATTACCACTGACTGTGGATACAGATTTTCCAACTAAATAAGAATCTAATTTGTCTGCTATAAGAGATGTTCTTCTTGGTCCATTTCCTGCAGATGTAAATATATCTATAATAAGTACACCAGATATAGACGTTAAGTTTATACCGTTTCCACTAGGAATTACTGAAACTCTAACAAATTCAGTTCCAGGTGTTAACTCAATAAAGTTAACTGGAAATGTTTTTATGTTTTCATTTTTCCATGAAGTGCTACCAAAGATAGAAAAAACATCCTTCTCTAAATTTTCGTATTTACCCATTTAGGTCTCCTTAAAAATTTCAGCAATTGTTACAAATTGCGTACTATTAATAATTGGACCAATTCTCCAGGTTGTGTTATCAAAGCTAAGAACATCATAGCCTGATATTTCCCCGATGTTTTTAGTACTTAACATTGCAATCTTTTTAATGACTGTATTGTCTTTACTAGTTTTAGTTGCATCGGTTATTACTGCCTTAGTTAAGACCGTTGTAGCTACTGTTGTAACAACATCCGTTGTGAAATCAAATGACGCACTTGATTTCTTAGATAGTGAGACTTCAATAGCAAGATCTTTAACCATGTTGAATGCACGGTTAACATTAGTATTGATTAGTCCACTATAGCTCATTAGTTTGCTCTCCACCAAGCGTTCGCAGCAACATTGTTAAGCAACGGCTTAATTAGTCTTTGAACATTAAATGGAATTTTGCTAGGAGCTATAATAGTTTTTAGACTAATTGTACCTATTTGTAAGTCAGTAACTATACCTGTATCGTCGAGTAAACCATCGTTATTTAGTAAATGATATGCTAATTCATATGTTCCATTGATAACTCGAGCTGGAACCGTAGTACCACCTACGGTAATTTCAGTTCCAATTCGAGGATCAAAATAAGCAACGTTTCTAGGAAAAGCTAGAGCTTGAGTTTCACTTACAGCAACTCCCATCCAATCCAAACCGTCAAGGATTAGCGTAGCTGTAACAAGCGCTTTGCCTTTATCTTGTTCAGAGGCAGAAGTCCAAGCTGCTACATCTAAGCGATCTCCAAAGTAAGAATCAGCTTCAGAGACAGTCGCATAGGAATTTGTGCCTTTAGCGAGTGCCATAAGTGTCTCCCTTAATTAAGAATGGAATACAGGAAGAATACCAAGACTCAAAGCAGAGTTCATCTTACGAGTCCAAGTGCCAGTAGTAGAAGCCATGGCAGAAGTAGCACTTGCTAATGCACTAGGAGTACCACCAGACACAGAGAACATATACTCAGCATCAGAAGGGAACTTCTCTTGTGAACCAGCCCAGTTGTAACCAGCAGGGTGCAATACATAACCCCAACGATACCAAACTGAAGTAGTACCACCACCTTTATAAGCGTTAGCATCACGATAAAGTTCAACTTGATCGGGAACATTCAATGCTTGCATTGCAATAGCTCCAGGCAACACAATAAAGGAAGTCTTAGTGCCGACAATATCAACACCAGGACCAGTATTAATCTTTGTCAATTCTGCATTGGTTAAACCTTGTGCAGCACGAGTTTGGATAATACGGAATTTACCACCAAAGATTGTGTCAAAAGTAATATTACCATCGGTAACTTTAGTTTGATCAACCATGTTAGCTGAGCGCATAGAAGCAAGAACTTCAGGGGAAGTCACTAAGTACGCATATTCAGGCTCATAATCCTTATACGCTTGACCAAATGCATTCAAGAAGCCTTCTGCACGAGCAGCACCTTGGATACTAGTAGTTGCAGCAACAATAGGTTTAGCAGCACCCAGATCAACATAGAAACCATACTTTTTGTCAGTAGGATCGTTGTCGAAAGTTTGACCACCTAAGCCAGTAGCACCAGAACCAGCAGCAGCACCGTTAATAGCTTCAGAGATAGCTACGCCCTTAAGCACAGCTAACAAGCCATTATGTTCATCTTGCGCACGGGTTTCAGCAAAGTCACGACCAATTTTTGCAAGACCATCTTGTTGGGTAACAATTTGTTGCATGTTAACTTTTTCAGCACCATGCGTACGCACAGTCTTGATATAATTAACGAAATCAGAAGTGTAGCTAGTCTTAGTACCAGCAGATGAGTCAGTAAGAGAGGCAATGTTGATAGATGGATTCAAAGGTTTGAACCAACGAACCTGACCAACGAAAGTCTCAGTGTTAGTGTTAATATTAGGATTCGTTCCTACAATGCCAGTGCCAGAGAGTTTCCTAGCAGTTGTGTAGGCTTCGTCCGTGTATGCGCTAATTGCTTCTTGTAAAACAAAGTTATCAGCGCCAGTAACGTTAATACGAGCAGTCATTTAAATTTCCTTAGTTAAATTATTTACCAGGAAGTTTACCTTCTCTGGCCATTTTGAGTACGTCTTCTTGTGACATCTCGAAAAGAGATTTCTTATCATTAGAAGTGTTTGTCGGCTTATTACCAGAATTTCCAGTACCGTTATTGACTTTAGGTTTAAATAGGAAAGCATTATCTTCAACTTCTGCAAAAGTCTTTACGAAATCCTTAACGGATACGCCTGACCTATGCACCCATACACCACCTTCATCACGGACAAGTTGCCCAATGATTTCACGATACGCCATTTCAGATGCGGTATCGGTTCTAAATGGATAGCTGGCTAAAGCATTTCTAACATTAATGTCTCTCGTAAGTTCAACATTCTGTTTTTCTAATGCTTCACGTTTAGTGCGTTCTTCTGCAATTTGCATATCATACGCTTCTTTGTGCTTTCCTTCTTCTTGTAACCTTTTAAGTTCCTCTGCACGTTTTGCTTGCTCGAAATCAGAAACCTTTTTAAGGGCTTCGTCTCTAGCACCATAAGCTCTATCAAGTTTTGACTTAATATCTTTTAGTGCCTCATCGAGCTTTTCTTGAACGACCTTGTCTACAAGATTAGTATCTTTTTGCAAGTCGGTCTGTACAGATGGATCTTTATTTCCATCAACGTTTTCTTGGTCATTTTGTTGATCGTTTGATTGATCTTGATTTTCAGCCATTTTATTTTCCTTTGAGTACAACTCAATTAATGCAAGTATACAATACTTACAGAATATATTCCTTCATGAACTTAAATTCATATTATTGAACAAAATTCACACCTGGGTTAATTTAACGGGTTGAGATTAACCAACACCGTACCAACCGTAATCATTCTTAAAACCTTTAGGTATAAGTTTCAAAATATCTTTATCAGTCAAAATATCAGATTCTTTAAGTAACCTTTCACCAATCCTAGATCTACCTGCTATTGGAATTAATCCAATATCAATTGCTTCGTTAAGATATTTATCATACAAAGCTTGAGGCAAGCCTCTAGATCTCATTTCATTTAGTGTTTCAATAATAACATTCTTCTTTAACATCTCTGCATATATTTGTCTTAGTGCATTTCTACCTTTGACCATATCTGCAGTATTAGCAAAGAACGCATCATGAATTGTAGAAGTAGGAATTTTATTTGCTCTACCCCATAAATGATATCTCTTGACAATTACAGCATCGTTAGAATGATTTCCATTCACAGCAAAGGCTGTTCTTGCTTTAGTAGAATTAGCAATGTCATTAATTTTGCCAGATTTATTTATTAACTGTTCCCACCAAGTTGCCTCTGTCTTTTGTGGAACTTGAAGAATATTTACAAACCAATTACCGTCTTTGTCTTTATATCTTAGTCGCTCTTCAAATGTTTGAGTAAAATTTTGTTCAATAACTTTTCCATCGAAGTTAACCCATGGAATGTTTGTCCAACTTTTTGGTAGTTTATTTGCATAGAATATTTCTAATTCATTTAAAGTCTTAAGCCCTAGGAAATCCACTTTTAAGTATTTAGCACCAGTACGTCTATTTTCTGGCGTATTGATGCCATTAATAATTTGATCAAGCGTTCCATTAGGAACCCAATCTCCAAATCGTTTAAGCACTTTTTCTGAAACAGGTTCTCCTGCTTTAAGTCCAAGTATCTTACTAATTGAATCTGGGAGTGTGTAGCCTTTAGTTTTATTACCACGTAGAGTAATCTTAGCTATGCTCTTCCAATCAAAATTACTATTTGATGGTTTAGAATTAGCAAGAAAATCTTCTGCTAATCTTCCAAAATACCTTGTAAAGTCTTTTAATACGGGAACTTGATCTTTTAATTGCTCGCTCATTATTTGAGCAATCTCTTTAAAGTCGTTAGGTGTAACTATTTTATCATACGATTTAGTCATCTTTTCAACTAAGTCTTTTGTTTTAGAATCTAAAAAGTACAACTGTTCTAGTATATCATCACCAGGGTCTAAGCCCTTGTTAAATATATTCTTTACATCTTCTCTTAGTACTCTTAATTCATTTGCAGTATCTGGATCAAATTTTTCATATCGTGCAATTCTTGCTGATATTTCGTTTAATACAGTATCTCTGTCTGCAGCTTTAACAACTAGAGTGTTGTCTTGTTTATCTAAAACTTTTGCAAGCTTTCCTTCAACATTTAAAACTCCTGTCTTTCCACCAGCACCATAGAAGGTAACCATGTTTTGAGCCTTTGCAGCTTTTCTTAAGTCTTTTTCAGTTAAATTAAATCTTTTGTTAATCTCTCTAAATCTAGGATCATTATAAGTAGCATTTGCAATCTCATCATAAAGTCTTCTCTTTTGATTAGTAGGAACTACATTACTTAATTCAGCAAGTTGTTTATTACGAGTTGTCAATGCAATAATCTGAGCACCAGAAGATGACGCATCTTGTTCTAGTGCAAGCGCAGTCTTATAGTCAGCTAATCTTTGTAAAGATTTTGCCCCATAATTACCACCAAGATAATTGTCAATCTTAGCAGTTTCCAAGGCAAATCTTAAAAATTTTCCTTGGTCTTCACCATCAACCAAACTTAGGATATCAGATTCTAATACAGCTCTAATATCATTAGGTTTCTTTCTCAACATTGCATTACCAATTTTTACAAGTTCAGATCTCCACTTTTCGGCAATTTTTTGCCTTCCAGTGTTTGACAAAGAATTGTATTTACCCTCTAGCGTATCATTTAGTCCACCAAGAAATGAACCAATTTGGTCTTGGAAGTTTTCAAATCCATCAACACCTAAAGATTTCTCTTCTGCAGTGTTTAAGAATGGTCTAAACGTTTCTCCAGATTGAGGACTAATTAATCCTCTGTCATAAATACGAGCACGATGATCTAAGAAAGGGTGATTGCTAAATGCTCTATCATCCTTACGTAACCAATCCATTGCTTTAAACCGTTCGTAAGCATCTCCACGAGAGGCAATATACTTACGATACTCATTTAAATCATTATAAAATTTTGCTTTACCACGGTCGTCTTCAAAATATAATAACTTATTTATAAAATCATAAAAGTCAGTATCTATTTTATATTTAGAAGATGCAGCCCAATTAAGCGCATCAACCATATTATCATCTAAAAACTCTACTGGAAAATCACCAAAACTAGATGTAGACGTAATAGGGATTCTTGTATCTTCATAACCTAAAATACCTCTATCAACAAAATAGGTTTTATAACCTTTCCTAAAGACAAGTCTGTTTTTATCGTCAGTTACACTAACTCTGAGACCTAAGTCAACTTTACGAGTTAATTGAGCATACTCTTGAATACGTGGATCTGTAACTCTAATATTATAGGCAATAGTATCATAATATGGTCCAAAATATTGACCACTTAATCTGCTTTTCATTCTTCGTTTTTGAACACCAAATGTTTCAACCTCAAAGAACTTATTGACATTTTTAGCTTCTAAAATAGAATTACCTAATTTAAACCATTCATTTCTTGAACCGTTTAGATTAGCTAAATTATAAAGATCTCTACCAAGAGAAACAACAAATTGGTCTTTGTCAGGAGTGTCCGCAAGACTAAGTCTATTTGCAAATCTCAAATAAAATTGTTGTAGTTCTCTATCTGACACTCTGCTTCTAATTAAGGTAGGAATTTTATAATCAAAAACAGTTCTAAGTTCTAGTGCAATTTTGGGAGCTGTTTTATCTTCCCACTTATTTCTTGCAATAATATTCTTTACAAAATTATCATGCAATTCAGTTAATTGTACTGGTCCAAGAACTGGGTCAAGATAATTGTCTTGCAATAACTTTTTAAGAACATCCGAATCTTTTCGAATTTGCGTTTCAATTGCGTCAGAAACGTTCATAATATCAAATTTAATTTGAGCTTGAGCAACAGCTTTGAAGTTAGTCCAGACATCTTTATTTTGTCTTTGTCGTCCAAAGATTATACGAAGATTGTCTGTAATCACAGCTCTCTCATTGACACTCATTCTTTCAGATAAATCATCTACAAACTTAATTATAAATTCTTTATCTCTATCTAACAATTTATCACTCTCATTTACAAGTCTGATATTATTAGCCAAGACAGAAGGGTTTGGTTGATACAAACGAATATCTTCGTATCTACCAGTTATTGGATTAAATTTTAATTGATCTTCTCTTGGAGGACTTGCTAGAACTCTATTCTTGGCACTTCTCTTTGTTTGAAGCAACATGCCTCTATAATTTGTCAAAGATAATGTACCATTCAACTCACCCGCTTGAAGTTGATAGTAATCAAATAAAGTTTGTCTTAAAGCCTGATTGTTAATAAAATCATCTGTAGTGGAAGCACCAAGTTGCATTGCGTCTAACTTAGCTTTAGCATTTGCAAACTTTTGAGTGTCATTAGGCAATGTATAACCAGAATCTGTCAAGGCTCTTAATTCGTTAATACCAATTGAATTACCTTCAGGATTTGTAAATCTATCTAAAGTAACTTGGCCTGTTCTAAACAAATCTACTTTTTGATAATCACCTAAATGTCTTAATTGAACATCTTTGCCTTGTCTTAAAAGCCAATCATTATAGCTTTCACGCATTGGAGTTTGACCATCATAGAAGGCAAGTTGGTCTTTAGAAAGTTTTTCTATGTTTCTTCGTCTTACTTGAGCCACACCTTCAAGCTTTGAGATGTCATCCCAAGATTTAAAAACTGGAACTGTTGTAGAACGACAATGAAAGTGGGCAGGAGGCAAGTGCGAGGTGTCGCTGATGGGGTAGATACTCCCGTCCCTGTGCGCACACAAGGGGGTAGTCCTAGAGTCCAAGACGGCTACATACTGCCACCCCTCTATTGCCTTTTCGTTGGCTTTGTAAACCGCATGATCACTCTGTGCCGTAACGCTTGTGATAGAAGTAACAACAAGAGCTTTAGATTGAAACTTAGTAATAGTATGTACATTGTTTTCACGAACTGCAAGAGCAATCTGATCTACAGTTTGTCCGTCTGCAATTCCTTTCCTGATTACTGATTCTAGTCTTTTCTTTTCACCAAGACTAATACCAGCCCATCCTTGGTCTAATGTTTTATTATTATACAAAGGTTTTTCTAATACAATTTCTTCAGCTATTTTTCTAACTGGTTTTTCAGTACGCCAGATCTTATTCATGGCTACTTCAATGTTTTGATATCCATAAGATATCTGGTCTGCTGCAAGATCTACAAGAGATCTTTTAGTTAATGAAGCTGCTTCAACAAAAGTTCTCGCAAGTTCTTTATCTACAGCTTCACGAAATATTTCAAAGCCAACAACTGAAAAGTTAGCGTCTTTAATTAACTTATCAACACGAACAGCATGTCCGTTTATTACGAGTTCGACTTTTCCATTCACTCGTCTTTCATATAAACGGATCATTGCTGCTCTGTCAATAGCTTTATCATAAATTTTAGTGTTAGCGTTAATGGCCATTACTTTTCCTTCTTTGTATAAAAATCAATCAGCATTCCTCTAAATACCTCGTTGTCGGCAGTACCTAGCCAGGATGCAGTGTTATTATAAATCCAAGTGAGTTCAGCTTTATCACACTTGGAGCCATTTTGCTTTAACCATTCAAGGGTTAATTGCTTACGAATTGTTGGATCATGTATAGTATGGGCAATAGTGCTTAATTCCCAATGATTGCATTTAGCTTCTATTACATTTGAAACAACCATAAAAACGACAGCAATAAACCCTTGTTTCATTTTGCCATCTCAGATGCTGCTAAGTTAATTCTGGTTTTAATAGCGTATTCATCCGCTACTTCCTTCTTAAAACCTAAACTAACATATCCAGCAAACTGACCTATATCAGGAGGAATACTTCCTCTACATATATACTCAACACCTTGTTTTGTATTCCATTCACCTATCTTACTACTAGGATCAATTTTTTCACACAAAACTTCGCCATTAAGCATTGCAACCATTGCTCTATTTCTTTCTGGACTAGCATTAAATAAACTAGTCACGACTCCTTCAACTTCTTTTTCTCGTCCATTTGGACCAATAGCTAAAATAGTTGTTCGGGAGTTAACTACTAAATTAGCCTTATTTACAACTCCAACAGTAGCGCCTGTATCTCTAATTAAAGAGTTCATAATAGGAATTAACTGCTCATGATCTTTTAACTGAGAACTATCTTGATTTGTAATTGCTTGTAGAATTACTTGTCTTGAATCCCATGCAAAATAGCCAACAAAAAATAATGTAGCTAAAATAATAACCTCTAACAGCTTAAATGGGCTGTCGATCCATTTAATCAGATCAATTCCCTTATCGACAAAAGATGAATTACTCTTTTGTTCTTTTTGGACTTCGTCTGCCATTTTAGTTCCTTAGTAATAAATTTAAGAAATGTATATAGACAGATTATAAAGAATTAGGAGATTCCTTTAGTAGTATGTAAACCTTTTCCAGCTTGCGCTTCTCTCCATAATTCAGTAATTATCTAATTAAGTATTATCAACTTTAGCCATGTCAGTTGAAACCTTATCAACATAACTTGCTAGTTCATTTTGAGATCCAGATTTTGGACTAGTCACTGTTTCATCTTCAGATATTTCTGCTTTGCCATCCTCATCATTATAATCAGGAGGAACTATATCATTTTGTTTCAGGATTTGTAACCAAATAGATCTTGGTATTAATCCTTGTTGATACCATTCAGTAGCAAGACGTAACCAGTCTGCGCCAAGTGGAGTTGGGTTGAAGTCCGCAGATAAAGAGAATTCAATATCGGCAGGTGTATAAGTAGTATCATATTTCCAGTTAAGCATAAATGTTATGATTTGACTCATAATATTACTTATCTTATTATTCAAAGTACCAAGTTGTGCTGTCTGTGCTGCATTCCTTATTTCTAATGCAACACCAGATTGTGCAGATTCAGGTGATAACATCCTAATACCCATCTTAGCCATTTCTTCAATAGCTGCAGCAATAGCTCTATCCATATCTTGAAGAGCTGCTGTTGGGGTTTCTAGAACTTTGGCATCATCACCTTGTCTAAGTCTAATCCAAGTACCAAGACCACTAGATACGATATTATCAAATTGATCATCAGGCATATCCGATATAATAATTGGAGTATATGTTGATGCACCGTATAGCAAGTGATTTCTTCTACTTAGCTTATTATAGAGGTTAATTTCTTTATCGATAATAGGAGATAGCATTGGCTCTACAGCTTCTACATTACCATTAAGTGGCCATATAGGAAGTATTGTCAATCTCTTGTTATTAGCCTGAATATTCGTAATAGTTTCTTCAAGAATAAATTTAGGTTTAGAACTAGAAGGATCTTTTTGAACTTGTCCAGCAATAACTGGAACAACACTTGAGTTATCATCACGTTTATAAACTCTAACTTGATAATAACCAGACTCATCTAATTCGTGTACCCAAACTGTCTCTCGCATTGTTGGATGAAATTCGTTTTCATTATAACTATCGGTAAGTCCTCTTATAATAACTCTATCAAGAACACTTCTACCGTATTTATCCTGTTGAACTCTCCAATTAATAATTGATTCTGCTTGGAATAAGACTGGATAAGGTTTAAATCTAGATAGTTCTTCTTTAGTCATATCTTCTGCATTGGGAATATTAGGATGATCAATTAATACCCATGCGCGACTTGTTTGAATTTCTTCAAATAAAGCTTGATCTAAAAATGCAGATAGTGGTGCTCCATCTTTTGCAAATTGGTTCATAATCCAATCCATTGCATCTGCTGGAACATCATCTGGTAAAGTTAATGTAGGTTGTTTTCTAAGTAATCCACCAACAAGTAATTTACTAAATTGTGCTGTTATTCCTGGTAACTCAGCCTCAGCTTTATAAAAGTTGTACTGAGTCTGAGTCATTGAAGGAGAAAAAGGAATTAGTAAATTACTAAATTTTTGTACATCAATTATTCCGTCAAAGTCCTTGACAAAGCGTTCTCCACTACAAACTGCTCTGCTTTTATTCCATAAAGATTTCAAGGACTCATAAGAAGCATTAGGATCAGCGACAGTCTTTACTGCCGCTTGAGCAGCATTAATTATAGCCATATTATTTGTCCTTCAAATCGTTAATTAAACGACCTCTAGCAGCATTTACTAGTGTCGATGAGCTAGAGACCGTCATATTTAAGCCCTCAATGCTGCATTAAAATCAGCAATAGATCCAGCAAAAGATTCTCTGCTCACGTTGTTATATGCAGTAATGT
>Ga0208974_1000477_pt1 | contig 16511 bp, 27 predicted proteins | sample GreLakmeER15MSRF_FD_187699 | JGI IMG/M metagenome (GOLD analysis project Ga0208974, IMG submission 187699) | Freshwater lentic microbial communities from great Laurentian Lakes, MI, USA - Great Lakes metaG ER15MSRF (SPAdes) | ecosystem: Environmental > Aquatic > Freshwater > Lake | place: Great... | reverse complement strand
ACCGAGGATCTCGGCTAGGTCATCGGCGTCAAACCATGGCGTTAGGTCATGCTCTGCGCTGAGCTGCTGCAGCATGTCCTTGTCCCAATCGGACAGGTCGCTGGTGCGGTTATCGGCAAGGGCAAGGCCGATCTTCTGGTCTTCGGTCAGACCAGTGCGCTTGACGGCAATGATTTCAGTGCCATCGGTTTCGATAACGCGGACATTCTTGATGCCTGCCGCTTTGGCACCTTCGATGGTGCCATTACCAGCAAGGATCCGGTTGTCTTCATCAATAACAATGCTGCGTGCAGCACCGTAACGCTGCAGCGACTCAGCGATCAGCTTGGCTGAGCGATCTGTACGCTTGCGGGCATTTTTATGATCAGACTTAAGATCCTTGATGGATGTCATGCTCTAATTTGCACTGGCATTATGAGATACGTTTTACCAGTGTCATCTGTTGGCGTCAATACTACAGGAGTAGTTGCGCCATTTGCTGACAGTGTAATGGTTTCTGAAGACCTAAACGCTTTTAGGCCATCTAGGAGGTAATGCACGTTAAAAGCTAGGGCAAGCTTGCCGGTGGTGCCGGTGTACTTAATGGCTTCGGTGCCGTTGCTGGCATCGGCTTCGGCGCTGATAACCATGGTGCCCTTGTCACCGATGAACAGGTTGACGACACTGTTGTGGGATTCAGCGATAAGTGCTACGCGCTCAAGGCATCGCGCAAAGCGATGACGGTCGAGAGTGATGGCGTGCTCAAAGGTTGGAGGGATGAGCTTGGCTACGTCGGGGTAGGTGCCATCGAGGATGCGGCTGTAGATGGTGATGCCATCGCCTGCGTCGATTACGGCTTGACCAGCGGCTGCAGCAATGCCAACGGTGCGGTCCTGCAACAGCTTCATGGTGCTGGCTGGCAGGGTGAGGTTAATGCCATCGGGTAGTGCTACGGGCAACCGCACCAGTCGGTGGCCGTCGGTGGCTTCCATGTAGCCATCGGCTAGGTGGATGCCTTGCAGGATTTGCTTGGATGCATCGCTGCTAGCAGCAACCAGGCAAGCGCGTACGCCAGCGGTGATGTCTAGATCAGCGCTAGCAGCCTCTACAACCGGCATTGCGGGGTAATCCGCAGCATCGGACACCGCAAGGCCATATGCGCCCCCAGAAGCGCTCACAGCGCCATCTGTGATGTCCACAGCCTCGCCATCATCCATGCGGCTTACAAGGCCAGCTAGGAGCCGATACGGCAACGCCACAGCGCCAGCGGTGTTGACCACGGCTGGGATGGTCACCGTGATGCCTAGGTCGAGGTTGTAGCCGGTGATAGTGACGTTGCCGCCGCCAGCGGTGATGAGGCAGCAGTCAAGGATCGGGTGTGAGCTGCGGACACCTACTGCAGGTGCAATGGTGCGCAGTGCATGGTCTAGATCAGCTTGCGAGATTGTGAGCTTCATTGAGTGCAGCAATGATGTTGTTGTAATCGTCTTGAAAGCTGGCGACGAGTTCCACGGGGATGGGCACGCCGTCATCTTGAGCATTGTCGCGGATGGCATGGGCATATGCCATCGCTTGCGTCATGCAGTCATGCAGTCGGTTGATGACTGGCGACTGCTTGGCGGGAATGTTGATCAAGTCTGGTGATGACATAAGCAACAAGATATTCAACCTGCAGCCGAGGCAAGTCACCGCGCATGGCGCTAACTGCATCAGCAACAAGCGCATGGTACTCCACCGTGTTCAACCGTGCAACAGGCAGGCTTAACGCTTTGTTGCGAATAAACGCTGACCTACTGGTGCCTGCCGCCGCCGCTTGGTGGTCCAAAGCGGTCAGGTCAGCGGGCTCAAAACGGACTTTGATCTCTTGCATGGGGGGTGTTGAGGTTGGACGAGGTTAGACGCCTTGATATGACTGGCTTTGTCCGACCGTCTAACCAACCTAACCTCTTATATAAAATAAGTAAATAAAGGGGTAGGGGAGGTACGGGGTAACTCTTAAGGGGAGGTAGGTCGGTCGTGAGGTTAGGCGGCTGAGATGCGCTGCGCCGCAAGGCGTCTCGCCGTCTAGCCCTTAGGTTGGTCGTCTAGCTGGTAGTACCAACGCCGTTTGCCGGATGATTCGCGGTGCTTGGTCCAACCAAGCTCTTTAAGGATGGATGCAACCTGCATCTGGTCCACCTTGGTCTGGCGCTCCATGGGCTTCTGAATGGCCTTGGCAAGGATCTCCTCAGAGGTCAGCACCTCCATAGAACAGCGATCAGCAAGGTAGGTAAGGATGGCTGCACGCCACGGCGATTCAATCATGTAAGCATCATTTTCCCGCTGAACTGCAAGCTCCATTGCAAGCGGCAGGCGATTAGTTTCGCCGTTGCGGTATGCATGAACAGCAGCGGACCAAATCGCATCGCGCTCCATTAGCAGCGTTGCGGTGTTAATTTGATTGACCTGGGTTTTAGTTGTAGGGATTACCCAGAAGCGACGGTTTCCGGTTTCATCAACCAAGAATCCAGCGGTCTTGTTGGTGGTGCCAACAATAATGCCACGCCTAGGAAATGCCTCAACGGCTTTACCGTATGGAACCCTAAGTAGGTCAACGGCTTGCGACAGGAACGCCTTAACTTGGCCGGCGTGCTTGCGGTTGGTGATGTGATCTAGCTCTGCCCATTCCATAATCCAAGAACGGTGCAGCACCATTACGTCATCCTTGGTGCTGATGTCGCCTAGAGCATCGGAGTAGAACGGACCGCCAAGGCAACCCCAGAAGCTGGACTTGTAAGCGCCTTGATCGCCCATGATGACGCAAGCGGTGTCGTGCTTGTAGCCAGGGTCAAAGGCACGGGCAACAGCACCGATGAGCGTGCGCTTAAGCATCTCGTCGTAGATGCTGGTGCCGCCATCGCCGGGCCTGAGATACGCGGTTGCTAGGCCATCGATGTAGGTCGGTTCAACGTGCTGCTCGCAGTGGAGTAGGTATTCGGTGACAGGGTTGTAGGGGTTTTCGTTGGCGACCTGCACTAAGCAGTCAATGGCTAGCTCCTTGCCAACCTTGTAACCCATCTCCGCCAGCTTTAGGTAAAAGCGATCGGCGCCATCGATCACCTTGCCTTTGATCTCAATTTGCTGGGTGAAGACGTTGTAGCGAATCTCATCAGCCTGGCTGCGCAGTAGGGCCAGCAGCTCTGCAGTTTCTAGCTTCTCCGGTTTGGTGATGATTGGCGGCTTGTCGCCACCGCCACCGCTAGCTCCACTGGCAACGGTGCGGCTCGGCTCACGACGTTGCGAGCGCCAGCCATCTTTCTTGGCCATATCGCCAAGGGTGCCAAGGCTGATGCCAGATTTCTTGAAGCTCTTCCACTTGCGCTGGCAGTCGCTGGGTTTGTGCTTACCGGATTGCGCGGACCAGTGTTCCCAATCGCTTAAGAGGCTGTCATCGCCAACGCTGTGAAGCGCCATGCCAACCGCCAACCAGTCGTCATAGTCATCAGCACGGCTGCCGGATAGCGCATCAAGGTATGAGCGCGCACGGCCTGCGTCATCAGTGCCCGTTGCGGCCAGCAATGGCAACGGCTCAGCCGCCGGCTTAAGCATCCGCTCGATAAGGCAAAGCGGTGCTTCTGCTAGGTCGAGATCTTCAGGGCTGTATTTCGCAACCCAGTGATAGCCCGTGGTAGTTGGGTGCGCACCAGCTACAACGGACTGGCAGCCAGTCCAGCGGAGTTCGATCTGCTCTGGCTTATTGTCGGAATCGGTGACACCAGACTTGTATTTGCGGGTGGCGATGTCTGGCCAGTACTGCTCTGGTACGCGGTAAATGACCTGAAACCTGCCATCACGGCCAGATGTAACAGTCCAACTACGCGGCATCGACGACATGGGGCAACCCCAGTCGCGGAGGATGGTGCTAGCGCTGCGTCCATCGTGATCAAGGAACAGCAGACCACCGGACGGGACACCGCAGCACACGCCAATGGCCTTGGCGCTGCCGGCTTCTAGCTCAGCCTGCAGGCCAGCCTTGTCTAGTGGCCGCTCCTGCCACTTGGTCTGGTATGGACGCTTCTGGTCATCGACAGCGACATAACCCCACCCATCGGGCAGGCGTGCAAGTTCTTCGGTAAGGCTCATCGCTTGGTCGCTGGCAAGATGCCGTCGCGGTGCAGGCGGATTCCCTCGTCAACTAGGAGCCTGATGGCAGTGCTGCGTGAGAAAGTATTGCCACGCCAAGAGTCCAGCCATTCAAGCTGCTCAGGCGCAAGACGCAGTGGTATGGGGTGAGCTAACGGCATTGGCGGTGCTGGGTGCTTGACAAGTGTAGCCGGTTATTCTACGGTGTCAAGGCAATCTAGGTGCCAATGAACCTCCGCCCCTACCAGCAGCAGCTAGTAACCGACATCCGCCTGCAATACCAGCTAGGCCATCGCAAGGTCTTAGCCGTACTGCCCACTGGCGCTGGCAAGACCGTGTGCTTCAGTCACATAGCCCAGTCTGCCGCCAAGAAAGGTAACCGCGTGCTGATCGCGGTGCACCGTCAGGAGCTACTGGATCAAGCGTGCCGCGCATTGCCGATGCCGCATGGTGTGATCGCCGCCAACCGCGCCATGGGCCTATCCGCAGCAGTGCAGGTGGCGTCAGTCCAGACCCTCGCCCGCAGGCTCCACAAGCTGCCGCGTGACTTCTTTCAACTGGTGATCATCGACGAAGCCCACCACAGCAATGCCGGCACCTGGGCACGCACGCTTGAGCACTTCCACCAAGCGCATCTGCTGGGCGTCACGGCAACACCAATCAGGCTTGATGGCCGCGGCCTTGGCGAGCATTACCAGTCAATGGTGGAAGGCCCCAGCGCTGGCTGGCTAACCGATAACGGCTACCTAGCACCTGCGCGAGTGCTAGCACCGCCGGGCTTTGATACCACTGGCCTGCGTAAGCGGATGGGTGACTTCGACACCAAGGAAGCTGAGCACCGTATCGGCACGATCATGGGCGACTGCCTTAGCCACTACCGCAAACACCTAGACGGCCAGACGGCGATCGCGTTCTGCTGCTCAGTGGCTCATGCTGAGGCAGTGGCTTCTCTCTTCCAGTGCAACGGCATCCCAGCCGCCAGCATCGACGGCAGCATGGATGCCGGCACTAGGCGCGAGCTGCTTGGCGACCTCGGCACCGGCAGGATCAAGGTGCTCACCTCCTGCGCACTTATCGGTGAGGGCGTGGATGTCCCCAGCGTCGGCGGCTGCATCCTGCTACGGCCTACCGCATCTACCAGCCTGCACCTGCAGATGATCGGCAGATGCCTCAGGCCATCACCTGGCAAGGCTGCTGCGGTGGTGCTTGATCACGTCGGCAATACGCTCCGGCTTGGTCACCACCTAGAGCCGCGTGAGTGGACTTTGGAGGGCCTAGCTAAGCGCGACCGGGACAAGGCGCCCAGCGTCAAGGTATGCCCGCAGTGCTTTGCTGCAATGGCCAGTCAGGCTAAGCAGTGCGGTGAGTGCGGCCATACGTTCGCCGCTGAGGCTAGGGAGCTGCAGCAGGTTGAGGGGGAGTTGGTGGATGTGCAACGGCAGCAGCAGCGCCGCCAGCAAGGCACCGCCCAAACCCTCGACGACCTGCGCGAGCTAGCGCAGCAACGCGGCTACAAGCGAGGATGGGCGGAACGTGTCTACCAAGCGCGACTGGCTAAGCGGCATGGCGTCTGAGCAATCAATCCAGCAACACATCCGCCTGACCTGCAGCACTGGCAGCACCAGGCTGTTTCGCAATAACACCGGCACGCTGCGGGACCAACATGGCCGCCCGGTCAGCTTTGGGCTATGCAAGGGCAGCGCTGACCTGATCGGCTGGCGCACGGTGACGATCACCCCTGAGATGGTGGGTCAGCAGGTGGCGGTGTTCACCTCTATAGAGGTCAAGACCCCTACCGGCAGGCTCAAGCCAGAGCAGCAGCAGTGGCTAGATGCAGTGCAAGCAGCAGGTGGCATCGCTGGTGTGGCGCGCAGCGTCGAGGATGCGTTACGGATTACGACTGCTGACGGTTGACGAGGGCGGCATAGGGTGTAGGATGAACGCATCGGAGGCAAACGGTCCTCCACTCGGCAGCCCAGGGGCTGCGCTTCAGATGCTGGACATGGCAGGCAACGAGTTGATGACTGGCCAGAAAGTATGGGCTGAAAACGCCTATCACTTGTTCACTCAAGGTTCTTTTAGAGCCGAAGTGATCGAAGGTCACCGCAACGCTCAGCCCGGCATGGTTTGGCTTCGTCAGTTGCCTACCGCTGCTCAGCCTTATGTGGGCGAAGAAGGCGGCTGGGTTACCGAGTGGAACACCAAGGATTGCTTGGCTACCCGATAGCCTCCGGGCGGCCAGCCAGAGCCGCCATGTCCCAATCTGGCAATCACCCCAACCCGAGAACCATGACTACCTGTCCCTTCAAGCAGCACAACGACTACAAGATCAACTGGCAAGCTGCCGAGATGCCAGCACCTAAGCGGCTTGCTGAGCCTAAGGCACCTGCAACTGACGACGATCTTGTCGCCGTCAAGTACGAGGCCTGAACCATGACCGCTACGACCATTGCCCTGCTACTAGCACTGCTGCTACTGCCGCTGCTGGTATTGCTATGGGCAACAGAGAGCACCGAGCAACGCGTTAAGCGGCTGCGCAGCTACGGCTGGGCGCAGCGCCGCATTGCAGAGCACATGAACATCACCCGTTACCGCGTCCGTCAGGTACTCGCATGATTAGCAACCCTTGGGTAAACCGCATCACCGCACTGGTGACGCTGCTTGCCATCTACGCCGCTGGCTATGCCGGTGGCCGCGACCAAGCCGTTCAAGCGCATCACCAGCATCCCGCTTGCAATACCAATCTCAAGCCATGAGCGAATCTGACATCTACTGGACCTTCGTCACTGCCAGCAAATACGCCGGCAGCTTCTACCAAGCAATGGGTAATGCCGGCCTTGCCGCAGATCCCAACAACAAGCGCCGCATCATTGATGCATTCCCTGAGATGGTCGCGACCTACGGCGCTGCCAGCAGGCTGCATCAAACCATGCGCGCAGGGGTAGCAGCATGACCAGCAACGCTGATTACCACGCCGACCCAGCCATCAGCGCCAGCCACCTGCACGCTGTAGCTGCCAGCCCCTACCACTATTGGAGCAGGTTCCTAGCGCCAGACCGTCCGCCATCAGTGCAGACGGCTGCAATGAAGCTGGGCAGCCTCACGCATTGCGCAGTGCTAGAGCCTGACGAGCTGGCCAATCGCTATGCCATTTGCCTGCCGCGTAATACCAAAGCCGGCAAGGAGATGGCTGCCGAGATGCAAGCATCCGGCATCGAAGCCGTCACCAGCACCGACATGGAGCAATCGCTAGCAATGGCCGCCAGCGTGCGCAGCCATCAAGCTGCTGCAGCACTGCTGCGTGACGGCAAGGCAGAGCAAAGCTTCTGGTGGGATGACATCCAAACTGGGCTGCGCTGCAAGTGCCGCCCTGACTGGTACAACGGCACCACCATCGTGGATCTCAAGACCACAACTGATGCCAGCCCCAAGGAGTTTGCTAAGTCAGTTGCGCAGTGGCGGTACCACATTCAGCAGAACCACTACCTCGCCGGCACCTTCGCTGAGCGGTTTGTGTTCATTGCAGTTGAGAAAACCTACCCGTATGCCGTCGGCGTGTACGAGCTAGACGAGACTGCAGCGCTGCATGGTGAAGCGGAACGCCGCAACAACCTGCAGACCATTGCCGACTGCCGCGCTATTGCCGAATGGCCTGGCTACGGCAACACCATTCAACCGCTGAGCCTGCCTAACTGGGCGCTCTACGGCACCACAGCTATTACCTCCGATGACTTCTAGCTCCCTAGCGCTCTGGACACCAGAGCAGACCCAACTGATCAGCACCACCATTGCGCCTGGCTGCAGTGGTGACGAGCTACGGCTATTTGCGTATGCCTGCCAGCGGACGGGATTAGATCCGTTTAGCAAGCAGATCTACGCCATCAAGCGTGGCGGCAAGATGACCATCCAAGCTGGCATCGACGGACTGCGCAGCATTGCTGAACGCACCGGGCAGCTAGACGGCTCTGAGACGCTCTGGTGTGGTGATGACGGCCAGTGGACTGATGTATGGCTTGGCAGCAAGCCACCTGCAGCAGCTAAGACCACCATCTGGCGCAAAGGTGCTGGCCATCCATTTACTGGTGTTGCCCGCTTTGCTGATTACAACGCCGGCCAGGGCCTGTGGTCCAAGATGGGCGCCACCATGATTGCTAAGTGCAGCGAGGCACTAGCACTGCGTAAGGCGTTCCCTGCTGACCTGAGCGGCGTCTACAGCAGCGATGAGATGGAGCAGGCTGTCGAGCCTGTTACGGTCACCAGCACACCAGCCCCAGCGCTGCCTGTCGGTGACGACAAGGTGTTTACCGCTGGCAAGGCTGCCATCGCAAAAGCGACCAATATGGAAGCCCTAGCCAAGGTGACCGAGCGCATGGAAGCTCGTAAGGGTGACCTATCCGCTGAGCAGCAAGAGATCCTGCTAGCGCTTGCGCTGGAGAAGGAGGCCAGCTTTACCACTGCTGAAGAGGATCCATTTGATGACTGAGCCGTACCTGACGACTGACCAGCTTGCAGCGCGTTGGGGGTTGCAACCAGCAGCCATCAAAAACCAACGCGCGCGCGGCATTGGTCCTAGGTACTACACCATCCCGCGTATCGGCTTTCCTGCTGGTACGCCACGGGTGCGGTATCCGCTAGCGCAAGTGCTGGCATTTGAAGAATCCAACTCCATTACACCACTGACATGAGCCTTTACGCATCCGGCATCGTTCGCATTATTACTGAGCCATCACTGCGCACATTTGATAGCGGCACTATGGTTGCTAACTTTGCAGGTGGCATCCAAGAGGGCAAAGATAAAGACGGCAACTGGATCAACAATGCAATTGACATTGAGATCTGGGGCAAGTCTGCTGAGGTAGTAGTTGACCGCTGCAAGAAAGGCGACAGCATCTTTGTAACTGGTAACATCCGCCGCCAAGAGTGGGCTGATAAAGAAACCGGCTCTAAACGCAGCAAGCATGTATTTAGCGTGCAGCGGTTTGAGTTCCTGCCACGCACCGCGCAAGCTAACGATGAGGTTGCTTTCTGATGACTGAAACACGAGCCGTCTTCTTTCAGAAAGACAATGAGCGCATCGTGATCTGGACAAATCACACACGCTGGACCGTGACCGATATGGCTGCTGGCGGCACAAAGCAGTACACCAAACAACTGGCTATGGCATTGTCAGCATCGCTAATGGCTGAAGGCTATGAGGCCACCGTCCATGACTAACCCAATCACCCCACCGCCGGAGCTAGTGCAACAGTGGGAAGAGCAGTTCTTGGAAAGGCCAACTATCAACGGTTGTTTTATCCAGTCGTACATCGCTACCAAGGCCGCCCAATGGGGCGCCGACCAGGAGCTGGAGGCGTGTTGTCAAAAGCTGCTGCCTGGCTTGGCTAACTTCCTCCGCGCTGCCCGCCGCCCCAAGCCACCGAGCTTGAAGGAGCAGGCGCTAACTGCGTTACACGCTGTTGCAACAGGTGCTAATGACACCCGTGAGCAACACCAAGACCTTGACACTATCCGCCAAGCCCTGGAGGCCCTCGATGACTGACTACACAACTAAACCTTTCATGACTGCTTCCTTAGAAATCCATCAGCCCAAGATCGACTGCCCGAAGCACGGCGTTCACAACCAGCTAATCACGAGCACCGTTGACGGCCATCAAGGCCAGTGGTGCATGTTGTGTTGGCTGGAGAGCCTTGGTCCATCACTTCCCGTTGTTGAGCTGGAGGCTATGTGACCCACTGGCGCATCTTGGCCAAAGCCCTTGGCGAGAAGGGTCACCCTGATCCACGCATCGCTGATCGCATTGCCGTGGTGCGCCTTGCCATCCTCAGCAGCTACCTACTAACCAACGCCTTTATTGTTGCCGGAGTGATCCGGCATTGGAACCACACATGAAACCTGCAATAGAACGCGGTGAGAAATGCTACAACGCTCGCCTAACTGAAGAGCAAGTGCGCCTTGCTCGCATTTATGTGATGAAAGGTCCAGTGGGCGTACTTCCGCAGTTAGCGCGTAAGTGGGGTGTAGGCACGCAGACTTTGCGCAATGCAGTGATCTACAAGAACTGGAAGCACATCCCAGCGCCAACAGCAGAAGAAATTGCTGCTACACCGCTGCCAAGCTGGGTTGAAACTGTCGGCAGGGAAACCCAGCGCGCACATTGCGGGCGATGCGTTCATTGGGATCACAGCCGTGGCTGCACCATGGGGATACCTGAATCAGGTAATGGCGGATTCTTTGCTGCCAGTTGCGCGGCCTATGCCGTTACAAGCCTCGCGGATTAGCCAGCGGATTTGCGACTTCTGGCTGGCTTCTAGCTCCGCTAACAGCAGCGCGTATTCCAGCAAGCCATTCCAATCACCCTTGGCGTGCAATGCTCGTAATGCACTTGCATTGGCTGCGCCATGGAACTGTGCTTCCATTGTATGAACTAATGGATTCATCATGTCATCATCATTCAACAGCTACCTTAACGAAATTGCGCGTTATCCACTGCTCACGGTGGACCAAGAGATCCAATACGGCAGACGTATCGCCAAGATGCGTGAGCTTCAAGAATTAGAGCGCCCGCTGACGGATGCAGAGCATCGGCTGGTGCGTAGCGGTCAACGCGCCCGCGAGCGGTTTATGCAATGCAACCTACAGCTAGTGGTGCATGTAGCAAAGAAGTACGAAAACCGCAAACGCAAATCACTTGAGATTATGGACCTCATCCAGGAGGGTAATATCGGGTTAGCCCGTGCTGTTGAGTTGTTTGATTCATCACGCGGTTACAAGTTTTCAACTTATGCCTATTGGTGGATAAAGCAAGGCATCCAGCGCGCATTATCGCAAAATGATGCAATGATTAGATTGCCAACTGGGTTGCATGAACTGTTGGCTAAAGTTGCTCGTACTACATCAGACCTTGGCCATCGCATTGGCCGCACACCAACGTTATCGGAAGTAGCAGACCATATTGGCGTTGATGTAAACGCTATCCATGATGCACTACGCCGCAGTCATACGGTATGCAGCTTGGATGCAATAACAGCAGGCAGCGAAACCTTGGCGCTGATTGATTTGATTGCCGACCCGCAGTCGTTAGTAGATATGGATGAACTTAGCATTAGCCATCAAGCGCAGGAGATGCTTGAGTTGATTGATAAGTATTTAGACGACCGCTCAAAGTTTATAGTGCGCAGCCGTAGGCTGCAGCAGCCACTGACTTGGGCCGAGATTTCCGCAAAGGTTGGTGTTGCGCCATCTAGGGTGCAGCAGCTTGAACGCATGGCGCTGTTTAGATTAAAGATGATGCTCAACAAAGGGAAGGAACTAAATGGCACTCCACTTGGCGACCTAAGCTAATCAAGCTGTCAAAGCTTGGGTGCTGTCATGCCGCAACCTACTATTGAAAGAATATACACCGGCTCTGGTTATGTTTGGCGTGTATGTGTTGCTGGAATGTGTAAAGAACACCAGCAAGACTGGCAGGCATTAGTTTTTTATCATCAAATGATTAATAGTTGCTGTCCATCCATTGCTGCACCTCCCCCTCCAGTGTTGCGGACCAAAAACTTTGTAGCTTAAACCATTCTTGCCATTGCTGGCTACCTTTGCATCGATTGCATTTTTTGCAAGCCGGCACTAAGTTGCTAACAATAGTTGCGCCGCCTTTATGTCGTGGCTTTATGTGATCTAACGTATCCGCTGCTGCGCCACAATATGCGCAGCAATGCTGCCATGCGTCAAAGATGCGTTGTCTAAATTGATGTTTTGCATTGCGTTTAGGGATCAGGTTAACACCATCAATCCGATGATCCATTCAGTCGGTGAGGATAGGCGCCGAAATCGTAAAACCACGTTGGGAGTCTATAAACCGCATCAACTGTTGCGGTCGCTCTGGTGCGAATCCTAGCTTTAGGCCGTAGGCGGTCGCCCCGATCAGGCTGCCATTAACCGACCAATTCGGGCCCAGCGTTAGCTGATGAAAATGACCATTAAAAGTGTGGTCGGCTCTGATCGCTTGATCCGCACGGTGAATCCATTTTGTGAGCGGAATTGTTAGCCCACCAATGCCGCCTTGGTAGCGACAGGCATCGCCGTGATGAAAGCGCAGCACTTGGCCTAGCACGGTCAAGTAGGTCACGTTGCCGTCAGCGATCTGCCAGCTGATGCGCGGCTCATTGCGGAAGTGCCGCTGCAGGCTCTGATACATCAGCCATTCGTAGCTGGTGGCGTGGCTGTTGTCGGCTTGCATCTTCTGGGTGGTGCGCCCGTGGTTGCCGTGGCTGCACGGCACGATCAGGCGCTCAAAGTCGCCATGGTCTAGCAAGTAGCTAAGTCCCGCCACAACGGCCCGCTCGCATTCAATGATTTGCTGGGTTGGGCTTAACTCTTGCATCTGCACCTGCTCAGGATGTAACCAATTGTCAATTAGGTCACCTCCGAGCCAGACCACCATTTCGGTAATGGTCACGCTTGATCGGACCATATTGACCACCTTGAGCGCATTGCGGAACAAGCCCTGAGCGCGTTCGTGGAAGATAGTTACGTCAAACTCATTAAGGTCGTTAACCGATGCTGGACGCACTACCGCACCACAGTGCCAATCGGAACACAACAGCACCGGCACTGATTTAGAAACGGCAGTTATCAATGGCGGCAAAATTACCAAATCGGCCGGACAATCCACGATGCCCAACGCTGTGCTCAATTGCTCCTGTAGTCGCTCTACCTCATTGATTGCTCGCTCTTGGCCATCGTTGGCGCTCTTGGCAGTGGCCTTCAGTCGCCGCACTTCCAGCTGCAGGGCCAGTAATTCTGCGGTCGTATCACTTCGATTTCCCTTAGGGCACATCCCCGGCTTACACACAGGCCGCCGACCGCTAGAGACTTGCACCCATTCAATTTCGGATTCAGCAATCCACGCCCGGCACGCTTTTGTGCGGCGGCATTGGTAGGTGCGTTCGGAGTTCATCTCAGTAATCCCAGCGAATACGGGGCCTAGCAGCACCGCGAATGCCTAGATGCACAAATCCCTTCGCTGCGCCATAACCGACGCTGCAAGGCCACTCCTTATCACACCATGCTTGGACTGCGTTGATGTCTGCGCCTTGAATGTAGAAATCCACCGCACCAACGCTGGGAGCGTTGTAGAGATGCTCACTACCGCTGGCGCCACCAACTGAACGATTGATGATTGCGTTGCGATAGCCCGACGTGATGATCACCGGCTTGCCACCAAAGGCAACGCGCACGCGCTCAAGGAACGCAGCCAGCTCGACGGCGGTGTCAACTTGAAACTGGTGATTAAACCGCCGGGCTTCTTGATTTAGCGCAAACTCACCAATGGTGATGTGCGGCGTGATGCGCCGGCTGAACTGGCTGCTGGGACTTAGCTTGGCAGGTTGCTGTTGCTGCGGCTGTGCGCCGCCCCATAGCCTGCCCTCAGCTTCGCGGCGCCGCTTCAGGCCAGCCTCAACGTTGGTGCCAGGGTTGCGGTAAAGCAGCAGGGCAGCGGGCACTGCAGCCCAATCCTTGGCGCGCAGCTCGCGGCTGATGGTCTCAAACCCTTGGGCGCCATAGAACCCACTGCCCAGGTTATAGGCGAATGAGATCAGCGCGCATTTCTGGTGATCGGCCATCGCCACCCAGAACGGCACAGTTGCGCGGAGCTTCTCAGCAATGCGGTCGATCTCTTGGCGAAGCAACATATCAGCCTCGATGGCGTTGATCTTGTCGCCCTGCTTGACCTTGCGGCCGTCGCTGTAGCGGGTGGTGCCATAGCCGATGGTCGCCACGTCCCAGCCGTGCAGCGGGTCGGCATAGGCATCAAGGTGGCAGCCCTCGAACTCCTTGATGATCTTCAGCGCTGCGGCCAGGTCGGACTGCTTGCCGTCTTGGCTCCATGTTTGGAACCATGCCCGGTCGCGGCGCATGGCCACGGCATAGCCGTTTACCGCTAGATCCTGTTCCAGCATTTCAATCGCGGCCGACTGGTGCGGCAGTTTTCGATAGAAACGGAACAGCTGCTCTAACGTGATCGGTGCGGCGGTCATCGCTTGATGTTGCGGAGGGCAGCCTTGATGGGGTCGTAGAGGCCGAGCACGGCGCTCACTTGGGTGGCGGTAGCAATGTGGCCGAGCTTTTCTTCGATGGCGTCAGTTACGACAGCTTGCACCGCTAGTGGCTGGGCGTGATCTACCAACATCGAGGGCAACTCTATGTCGAGCTTGGCGAAGATGGCGGGCAGCTCCTTGCGGAGCGCACGATCCACCGCCAGCTTGAGCAGGGTGCGACCTAGCTCTAGTGCAATGGTACGGAAGATGTTGATCATTGCGGTGACTTGGTGAGGATGCCGCCAATCCAACCAGCGGCTGTACCTACCGCAGCATAGACAGCTGAAGACTGCGGATCACAGTTGGATGGAGTGCGAACACGGCAAACGGTAAGGTCAATACCGCCAATGGTGATGCCTGCTGCTAGTAACCCCACCAAACAGCGAAGCAGGTAGCTGCGTTCATTCATCTGCCTTCAAGCTTGCTGACGCGCTGCTCGACTGCGTTAAGGCGGGTATAGGTTTCGCGGCGGTCATCCTTTATGTCGACGTGCATTGCTTCTAGCTGTAAGGCAATGTGCTCCACTGCTGAGGTAAGGCGGATGACAGCATCACGCGCTTCATCATTGCGCTTGCCGAAGCCCATGGCGCCCATGGCGGCGACGGAGATCGAGGCTCCAGCAATCGCAGCAATGACCTCGATCATGGTGTCATGCTAGCCGTTAAGCCCACGACCCGACAGAAGTATTGGCGCCAGCGGCGCCGATGGGCCAGATAGCGAAAAAAGACCCTGCGACTGTGGAATAGGCGCCACCTGGCGCTGCGGATAACTTGTACTGGGGGATAAACGTGCCGCCAGCGTCAATGCTTACCGTGCCGTGGTAAGTGTAACCATATTGAATTGTTGCCAAGAGGGTCGCTGACGTAAGATTTGCAATCGTTGCAATCGTAATGTGAGAAGCGCTTGTAGTGCCTGTGCCAACGGTTGGAGGAGCAACAGTAGCTCCAGTCACATAAGCAGTGTAGAAAATATTGTTAAGGGTGGCGGTGCCGCCAAATAGTATTCCTAGTGTGTGGGTTGTTGTGCCCGCTGTTTTTGAAAGCAAAAAGTCAGCCGTAAAAGCGTAAACGGTGCCTGCCTCTAGCGTTACGCCAACATTAAACAGTGACTGCGCGGTAGAACTATTTGCCCCAGCAAAATTACTATTTAACCTATAAAACATCATTGACGGCGATACGCCGCGACTGACTGGTGTGCTGTATAAAACCTTGCCGTCAAACTCGACAGCGCCGGCAGCTGCTGTCGTTAGGCTAGTGCCTGACTGCAGTTTCAGCGGCGCGTTTGACGTCGTGCCAGCAGGGAGAGCAATGGGCGTGAGAAAGTTACGGCTCATCAGCCAATCACCACTACGCGGTAGGCGTTAGACGTAGGAGCAGTGGCAAACACCACTGCCACAGTGTTTACGCCCGTGCGCTGTACATCCACTTCCACGTCGTCGTAGTCGCCTGAGTTAGGGAATACCCGCACAATCACGTCTCTCGTATTCAAGTTGTGAGTCACGGTATAACTGGTGGCGCTGCCGTCACCAACGCTGCTGGATACTTTACGCAGACGGCCAGACCAGCTGGCCAACTTGAGTGGGGTGACGATGCGAGCGTCGTCGGTGCCGGTGTCGGTTTCGGCTTGCGTTGCCAGTTCAGCGATGCCTGCGGTGCTCTCGCTGGCGGCGGGTGCTGCAGTTCCAAAAGCAACCCAGCTGATCGAGCTGCTGCCGATGGTGCCGTTGATTTGATCTTGGCGCCATGTCGTAGCAGCGCTGGTGCCTTCCTCGACGGTGGTGACGGCTTGCTCCAGCTCGGCAAAAGTGCTTGCATCTAGCGAGCGGGTCATGGCGGTGCTAGCACCGTTCCAGACGTAAATGCCGTTTTCGGATGCGGTGGATTGCGCTCGCACCAGCACCCGATCTTGGCTGGCCATCGTGATGCCATCAATAGTGGCGCCAGGGCTGCTCAGGTTGAGGTTTGACTGGGTGGAAACACGGCAACTGTCTTTCCACGCCAAGCCCTCTACTAGCGAGTCCACATAGGACTTGGATACAGCATCACCCGATGCGCTTGGTGATGGAACATTGATGACCTTTGACGTGCTTTGCAGGTCTAGGTCGGTAAAAAACTTTCGTGCCATGTCAGATCAGACGGGCTAACCCAGCGGACGCTGGATTCAGTGTAACAACAGTTTGGTTGACCGAGGGATGCGTCACATCTCCGTCAATTTCCTGACTACCAGCATCAAGCAGCTCAACTGATGGCCTATAGCCAAGGTTATGGTTGATAGTCCATGTAGTTGCGGGTGAAGCCTGCTCAAAAACAAACGCA
>Ga0208974_1000474_pt1 | contig 16522 bp, 10 predicted proteins | sample GreLakmeER15MSRF_FD_187699 | JGI IMG/M metagenome (GOLD analysis project Ga0208974, IMG submission 187699) | Freshwater lentic microbial communities from great Laurentian Lakes, MI, USA - Great Lakes metaG ER15MSRF (SPAdes) | ecosystem: Environmental > Aquatic > Freshwater > Lake | place: Great... | reverse complement strand
TTGTTATTGTATTGTTCAATATATTTACAATCTGAGAATCACTTCCATCAAAATTTCTCCGAAATATATCATCAGTTTTATGTTGAAGATTAAAATCTTTCTTTATGCTTCGTTCAGTTCCTTCATAAGTATTGCTATCTGTAACTATAGAAGAATTTGTCAAATCAATTTCTGTAATATCACTTGCTTCATCTGCAATTTGTAGTGCATTCATAAATGATTTTACCTGAACTTGAATATTTGGATTCGGAGTAAAGGTAATTTTTGTATATGTGTCTGTTCTAGATACACCTACTGTTCCAAGTCCAGATGCAGTTTCTATATTTGCAAATTCAGTAATAAAAGTATCTGTGGAATTGTGAAGAACTATAACCTCAGATAATTGATGATGATTGTTTATGGTATCTGATACTTGAACCAAGAAGTGAGCACAGTCATAATCAAAATTATCACTATTAATATTGACATATTGTCCAACTGGAGTTGCAATTGGAGATGTTGATGATGCGATTGAAGTTGTTCTTGCTTCTAACAAAGAATACTTCATATCAAAAGTTCCTATACCAGTATATGATGTATTTGCAATTGAGATGTGTAGTGTGTTGCAAGTAACTGCTAATCCAGTATTTGGAATAAAATCTACAATTATATTTGAACCGGAAAAATATGGGTTGTAGGTGCCCAGTCCAGAACTTGAATATGGGGAAGCAGAATTATTTGTTAATTGTCCATATTCTAAAAATTGAATATTTGATCCATCGTGAATGATATTCAATTCATCAAATTCATATTGTCCATTACTTGCACTAATTTCAACTAAAACCTTTGCCGAAGTATATGTATTTGCAATACTTACAATTGTACAAGTAGATCCTACTGAAACTGAGGATACACTTGTTCCTACTATATTTACAATTCCACCATAATTAGTACTGCCAACACCAGACAGAACGCCCTTTACATCATAAGCAATAATAGAAACATTATAATCGTTTATGATATATTTTATTGGATAAAATTCTAATATTCCCTCGGTTCCTTGAATGCTAAAATCAAATGAACCCAAATCATTAGTACTATAAACCTTTGCATATTGATTTAAAAATCCAGTTGCATCATTATGCAAAAGTGTGACAAATTCACACTGTCTTTCATCAGTATATCTTTGATCTTTTACGTATATGAGATATTTTTGTACTCTTGCATCTGATAATTTAAATCTATGAATATCTGAATAACGAGTTGCTCTTGGATTACTATTAAATTGTGAGCTGATATCATCAATCGAAAGCACCCTATTTCCTACAGATTCTTGATAATCGGTAAGAATTCGACTTGCAAATATAATTTCGTCAGAAAATGATGAATTGCCAATTTGTAAAGAATTCTCTTTTACTAAATCAAAATCATAAACACAGTTTAAATTCGCACTACCAACAATATTATTCAAAATTTCAAAAGATGTTAAATCTGTAGAAATTCCTACAGACAAAGATTGTGGAGAAGATGACTCTAATTGATAATCAGCAAATTTTCTAAATCCTGCAGTATGATTCAGTGTACTTACTACATCATTCCAAGTATCGTAATCTATTTTTGATTTTATTGAATATGAAAAATTTTGATAATAAAAACTATCTTGTATTTTTTGTAAATTATCGTTCAGAAATCCTGCATTAATCTGCCAACCCCTTTCAACTTTAGAAGTTGCTCCTGTTTCAAAGAAAGAATCTGTTCTTTCAATAGAAGTTATATTTCCTTGAGTTTTAGAAGTAAATCCTTTAATAATAGATCCAGAATAAAAGTTATCATTTGAACCTATAGTAAGTAAATTGTTTTTTGGATCCCAATTTTCAACTATTCCTGTAGAAGAATCTGATGTTGTTGTTTCACCGATTAAAAAATTATTTTTAGATAAAATTGGATTGAAAATTGGAAAGTATTTTTGTGGAATAATTCTTCCAGACGAATTGGTTGAACTATAATTTCCAGGAATTTCTGATGCATCTAAAAATTCAGCAAGACTATAACTTACAGATCCTATTCCACCTAAATTTGGAGTTACAGAAGTAAGTGTGAACAAATTATAATTATAGTCTTTAGAATTATATCCCTTTCCAGTGGATCCGACTCCCACACTTACATTTTCAATTAGAACTTTATCATTAACTTGAAATGGGAATGAATTTGCCGTACTAAATCCTACAGATAATCTAACAGTTACACTTTTAGTTGAATTGTTAAAACTAATAGAATTAATACCGACACCATTTGTATTTTCTGTAGGAAGAATTGTTGGTAAAGAATTATTAATTCCAAAAGTATTTCTTAAAATGGTAACTTGAGTATCACCCAATGAATATCTCAAATCAACTTCTGGAATGACATTTTGAGTTTTACCATCAATAACAATTAATTTTGGTGCAGAACTATATCCTCTTCCAGCCGAAGAAATTCCAATTGAAGCAAATGATGCCAAAGGATCTACTTTTATGATCTGTGGAAGGTATAGTGTAGGTCTAACAGTATTATCTGAGGAAAAATCAAATCCAATATCAGATATTTTTGTTCTTTTGATTTTACCAATACTGGTACTAGAAGGTTCTACGATTGCATTTAATCCAGAAACACTCATTATTGTTGTGATTCCTGGTAGTGAGTAATAATTTTGTCCTCTATTCTTTATTTCAAATTTTGCAATCGGCCCAGATGCCGAAGAAGATGTTGTCTCATAACTTATTACTGATGTTGAAGATCCATATGAAACAGATTCTGGAAATTGTGGTAAATTATAAGTAAAAGAACTTGGTGTGGCAACAGAAATTTGATGTTCTCCATTATATTTGCTAGGTTCAATTTGCAATTCATTATGGTCCTGAATTAAAGTATCAATAACAACTTCTCTTTTTATTTGTGGAGTGTTGTTATCATATATTGGAATGAGATTATAATATAATTTTTCTGGAGTGTTTTCATTTACATTTAAAATCACCTTTGCAGTTGTAGTTACACCAATTGTTCCAATTTTTTGGACTTCAAAGACATTAGAAGTTTTTGAAGTAGTAAATTCTTCAGTAAAATTTGAATCCTTATAAAATTTAAATTCAAATGCTGGATATAATGCGAATTGATCCGTATATGATAAAGAGGAATCGGAAAGATCAAATGTTATGGTAGAATTTTTATATAATTGAATTGCTGGGTTAATTGGTGATAATGTACCACTGGAAGCACTCGTGATTCCAACAATTTCTGGAATCAGACTTGTAGCACTATAATAAGTATTTGAAAGTTTAAGTGTATTATTATCTACAATTACTACATAATAGATTTGATTATTCTGAAGACCTCCGGATGGAGAACTTGAGATATGAATAATTTTTTGTCCATTAATAAATCCGTGATTGGCAATATTAATAGAACTGGTAGAAGTATTTACTCCTGCTAAAATAAAATCTTTTGAATTAATAACCAATCTTCTATTATAATCATTATATTTCACAGCAAAAGTTGTGCTGATAGAAGGGTTTACAGAAATATAAACAAAATCTTCTGCTGTTAGTCCGTGTGTTTGTGAAGTAGAAACTGTGACCAAATTTCTAGAAATATTTCCAATAATTGAGTCATAATTTGTTTCAAAACTGTGATATGTTCCTGTTCCAATTCCAGTAAAGAAAAGAGTACTCAAACCATTTGTTGTAGAAGCAATTCCAACAAAAACTCCTGTAGAGCCTAAACCAACTCTTACTGTAGAAATACCAATCAAATCTTCTGAAATTTTTGCAACAAATACCTGTGATTGGTTTGTAAGAGTAACTGATGTTGAAATTCCATTTGTAGAAACTCCAATTGAAGATCCGATATTTGGAGAATATGTCAGTATGTCTCCAGTTTCTAATTTGTGATTTGGAAGATAAATTGTTTTTGTTGGAATAAAAATTTGAGTTATTCCTGCCCCAGGATTTGATATTGTAATAGTTGTTCCGATTCCAACTCCACTAATTGTTCCAAGTCCAACGGAATCTTTAGGGTTGAAATATATTTGACGGTTTAATTTGTAATCATATGAAGTTGTAATTCCAGTGGTAATTTTTAGTTTTCTTGGATTTTCATATAAAATTTCTGTTGCAGTATGAGAAATACCAACGGTACTATCAATCTGTCTTAGAACTCTAATTCTAGAATTAAATGAATCTACATTTAACACTTTTACTTTTTCTGTAGATATTGTAAAAATATCATTTTCACGGATACTTGTTGGACTTAAATTACCAGTAACAGAAAAATAAGTAACAATTCCTGTTGCAACAGCAGTTCCAACTCCCACATTGAGTGTCAAAATATTTGATGTTGTAACTCCAATAGTATATGGACTTAATTGAAGAGAAGTTGATGTTGTGTTTAATCCAGAAACACTGACAATATCATTATTGTTCAGATTATGAGGATTTTCGGCATATATTGTAAATGAATTTTTTTCTTCACCAGAGAAAAATTCTAAATTATTAATCGTACTTGTTGCAGTGCTGACCAGAGTTACAGATTTTCCTTTTATTCTAGAAACTTTTGCTGCTGCACCATATCCTCTTGTCCCACTTTCATCAAATACAATAGAATTATTTACCTTATAACCATCTCCACCACTATTAATTCCAATACTTTCAACTGAACCGGGCAGTGCAAATTTAACATCAACCGTCTGATTTAGATTATTTGGAGTTGGTAAATATGAATATGATGCAGTACCATTAATAATATTATATGGAGTCGTAAATCTTAACCAATTTGTTTGATTTAAATCTAGATCATCTTGATTTGATGCGGTTTTGAAATTAAATTCGTTTGGAATTGATTTGAAGGCATCTCCAATCAAATATGGAAACACCGGTCTTCTATAATTTACAAATGGCCCGGAATTGTCTGAAGAAGTGTAATTTATAGTTGAAAAATATGCATAAGTTCCATTTGGAAATTCTGGAGTAACACCAAATCTTCCATTATTTTGATCCAGAACAGTCTCATCACTTTTTTCAGAATATGTATAATCTTCCACAAAAAACCCAAGTGGAAAATTTGGTCTTTGTTGTGAAGAATTTAATTCATATCCAGATTTCATAGGAGAAATGACTCCTCCTCGTTTGGTTATGTATCCATAGGGCCCATAAATCGGATTTCCATCATATGCCCAACCAATAATTGGAGAATGTTTTGTTGATAATTGTTCTGTATTATTAACTTTGATAAGATCGGGACTTCCATATAAAACATTTCCGTTCTGATTCACAGAATAAACTGCTTCTCTTAATTTTCTTGGGGCATATAAATGCGAATATTCTAATTGATAGTTTTTATTGACACCTTTTGAGAGAATTCCATCATCGTCAGTGATATTATTAAAATATTTTTCAAATAAGTTTACTCTCCAAGTTTGTATTTTTGAGTCAAATTTACAAGAGGATCCTGGTGGTGTGATGGTAATAAAAGTTGATCTTTGTGAGTATCCAATTCCACCATTAATAATTTTAACCGAAGTTATTGCACCATTTTGAACTATTGGAGTGATAGATGCACCAGATCCACTTCCAGTAATAGAAATATTAGGAGAAGAATAATTGACTCCAGAATTGTTAATAATAACGTCAACAATTTTTCCATTTTCAATAATAGGGGTTAATTGTGCATTTGATCCACTATCTAATGTTATACTTGGTTGACGATTATAATTTAAAATTTCTGAAGATCCATATCCAATTCCATTATCTGATAGATGAACAGAAGTAATCTGTCCTCTAAATATTGGTTTAATTATAGATTTAAAGGTTTCTGACCCCACGGACGAAATTCCAACATCTCCAACGATTTCAACACTGATTTCTGGGTAATTGAAAATATGTGTTCCAGATCCAACAGAATTAAAGTTGACGAATTGTTTTGTATTGTAATAAAAATCTTGATTTGTGGATCCTACACCCACTTGAGACAGTCTAAATTTATCACTATCAACTACTGTAACATAATATGAAGTGTTTGTTGTAAGACCACTCACAGCAGTCCCATCAACATTATAAACTACAACTTCTCCTGATTTGTAATCGTGATTTTCAATTTCAACAATACTTAATGCTGTGCTTATTCCTGAAGGTTGTGATGTTCTTTTTTTGTTTTCATATCCACTTCCAGAATTGATAATGTTAATAGATCCAACTACAGATTTTTTATTGTATGATTGAAGAGTATGATTTCCAACTCCATAAGAAGATAAAACAACAGTATTAATTCCAGAAACTGCATCATCTAAAGTTTTATGTAATTTAACAACATACGGAGAAATTGTAGACACATAGTATGAAGAATCTGTTGAGAGACCTCCGACTGCAGTTTGTCCGTTTGTTTTATAAATGATTCTTTCAGAATTTCTAAACTTATGATAAGTTCCAAATCCAATTGTTGAAACAGTGCTTCCTATACCAACAAGAGCAGATGGACTCTCCGAATTAAATGATGACTCGTGATCAATGAGTTTCATATTCACGCTGGCATTCGCACCAACACCATTTCCACCAGTTATGTTTATTTTTGGAGTGCCTTGATAATCAAATCCACTATCAATAATTTTAATTTCAGATAAAAATCCTCTTACTGCACAGTATCCAGTAGCTCCATATCCAACAGCATCAGATATAATCAAAGTTGGGGGAGTAATGACATCATATCCAAATCCAGGTGCAATTACATCAATATTTTGAAGTGCTCCGTAATAAACTAAATCTGATGATTTATAATTTAATATTTCAACACCATTAATTAAAATTCCTGTAAATCCTGAGTTTGTTGGATATACCTGACCATCATTTATCGGAGTAGATACTTCTCTTAATAATTTTTGTGAAAGAAGAGTTTTTGATTTAAAATCATAAAGTTCAATTTTATTGTTACTTACAGATGTTGCATCACTTACATATTCAAAATTTGAATAATAAATGCTATCTTTACTATTTGCAAGTTGTATATTATTTTGATCAATTCTTTTAACATAATAAATTCCCTCATCAAAGAGTGAACTTATGACAGTGCTTTCATCTTCTAATGTATCAGGATTAGTGGATGTTTGTGTTTCTGGAGTATAATAAACAATATCTCCTGTATAAAATCCGTGATCTTTTGTTGAAGTGATGTTGAATATATTGGTTGATCCAACTCCAGAAGAAGGAAATGTCCCGGAAAATGTTACAGATTTATTGTATAAATTTAAAGATTCATTATAATATGTGGGTATAGATGAAGAAGCAATCAGTAATTTTTCATCCAATTTATATAAATTTTGAACATTTGAATTTATATTTGCTAAATTTGGAAAAGTGTTTGAATTTACTTTTAATAAATTTCTTCTTATGATGTATTGATCGTTTGAAAGAACTCCCTGTCCAGATATTGAAAATGATGTGGAAGAATCGACATTACTAATCGTAGATAATTTTTCAGATCCACTCGAATTTATAATTTTAACAGAATCTCCAATTTTAAAAATATGTGGAGTTTTAACTGTAATGTTGTAGGTGTAATCAAAAGTATTTTGTAAAGATACCGAAATAATTTCATATGATGATGCAATATTTAAAAACCAATTATTAAACAAATAATTGTCAATATCTACACCAAGTGTTCTTATTTGTGCAGTATCTCCGACATGATAATAACGAGTATCACTGCTAATTGAACAAGATTTAATAACAGAATTAATTCTTACTTTAATTAATTCGTTAGATACATTCGCATATGCATAAGTATTGATTCCAATTTGAGATTTATCTTCAATGATTCCAGATATTCCAGAGCAATCAATAAATTGATTTATATTTTTTGAAGAGTATGATATAGTACCACTTGTCTGGTCATTATATGTAACATATAAATCACCACTATTTGGAAATCCCAATGTTGAATCGACATCAATAACTTGAACTCCATCGGTGGAATCAGTGGTTATGGTAATATTTGCACCCATTCCATTGTGATTTGAACAATTGTATTTTATTGTTTCATTCGGAGCAGTTGATGAAATTATTAAGTTAACAAAAGATCCACTAGATGATGTTGAATAATATTCTGAAGAAAGATTATCTCCAGATAATGTTTGAAATATAAGTGGATGTCCAGAATTAGAAGAATCTGATGTATCAAACCTATATGTTGTTCCTTTTGCTAAGGTTATTTCTTTCTGTACTATTCCATTAATTGCATAAACATTATTGGGTGGTGGTGTTCCTGGATTAGATACTACAGTTACTATCAAAGATGGGGAATATCTACCGATTACTCTAGTCTTTGCGTGAATTGCAAAGTTTCCGTAAATTGCACCATCGACTGTAATATCACGATTATATCCAGAATCTAAACTTAATTTGTAATAAGTAGTTCCGAGTTCAGAAATTACAACTTCAACATCTGCAATTGGTGCATATGCTCTTGAAATATTATTGTATTCATCTTGAAACAATGTTGCATTTAGTAAATTTAATGGATCACCTTCAATTCTTTCTACAACTAAATCGTCAGTGACTCGATAATTTGCATCTGATGGTCTAAACAAATAATCTCTTGGTCGAATAATGACAGCACTTTCACCATATAAGGCATTAAATAGAATTTTAAATGATTCATCAGTTCCCTTACTTAGATAAAAATCCTTTGCCTGCTTAATAAAAAGAGATTGATTTATATTTGAACTTAGAGTTCTATTTTCAAGTCCTGGTAATAACTGATATTTTGTTTTAAGTAAAAATTCTTTTAAAAATAAAGAACTTAAATTTTTAATTACTGATCCAGATGTATGTTCTGCAGATTCACTTTCTGAGAAAACTAATTGGTCCGGATAATTTTGTTTTGTAAAAGAAGTAATTCCAACAAATCCTCGAACACATCCGGTAAAAGAACTTGAGGTTTTTCCTGTATATGTAATAATTTCATTATCAATTTGCAAAACACCATAAGAGTCTGGAAAATCTTCTATTCCAACACCAGTTTGATTTATAATAATATCTGTATCAAAAAATGAAATATCTTGCCCAAGAACTGTAGAATCTGTTTGATTCGTTAATTCATCAATTTTTATATACCTATCAATATTTTGAATTAAATCTGCAGGAGCCCCTTTAAATTCTTGAGAAATATAGTATTGTGATAAAAATTCAGAAATTAGTGGAAATTCCTCTACCACATAATTTGGAAGTTGATTTTTAACAATATTACTAAATTGAATTCTTTTTTCTTTCATTTGATTATTTTATTAATAAGATGAACTAGAACTGGATGAACTAGAACTTGATGAACTAGAACTTGATGAACTTGGTGGAGTATAATTTGATGAACTTGATGAACCGGAAGATTGTATATTGGATGTAGTAAACAAATTATTATTTTGATTTGAAGAAACTCCACCAATATCACTTGTTGGTCGAACTAAAATTCCATTTAAATAACTTGAAGATTGAATATAATTTGATGCCGATGGGTCGAGTCCAGAAGAAATGCTATCAATAACCATTTCGAATGTGCTATTATTAATATCTAGTTGTAAATATAAGTCTTGTAATCCAATTACGTCATTTGATTGTGGAACTGTAGAAATTTCAATTATAGATTGTCCGTCTTTAATTTTTGCAGATGTAACATTAATTGGATTTAATGTAATAATTCCTTTTATATAATCAATTCTTCCAATTCCTCTTTTTATAATCGTTGGATTTACGGAAGAAATATTTGGAACAGTAAACATAAAAATAGAACCAGTACTTCGATTTGTGTCTGGAACGTCAGAAATATAAACTGGTTCAGAAATTCCAGATACTCTAAATGCCGTAGATTTAATATTATAACCATTCATACTATTAATGTGAAATTGATTTCCAAATCCGATTGAATATTCTGCAAAAGAATTTAGAACTACACGCAAATCTCTTCTCATTTGAATTCTTGTAATATTCGATGTTACTGCATCGTGACTATCATCAATAATTTTTAAAAATTTACTATATTTAAATCGAGCACCATATTTGTTAAGTTCTGTAGATTCTGCATATTTAAGAGCATTTGATTGAACTATACTTGATATGTTAGATGCACTTGGTGCTAAATTTGAATTATAATATACATTTGAAATTACTTCCAAATAAAGATATTTTAGATCCAAAATTTCAGGAACAATTCCCGCAACCGCATATTGTTTCAATTTTAATTTAATATTTTCCTTAATTAAATTTGGTAAAAAATCTCCTGTTCTTGGTTTAATACTAATAAAAACTTTCCCATACTGTGGGGGAATTAATTCTTCTCCACCAAAAACAGAAATAGATTCTGCCTCTGGATAAATTTTTGCAGGAATTAAAGTTTCATAATCATTGGATGTAAGTGCCCGATTTTGAGATGCATAAATTCTAGGTGCAAATTTACGAATCGATTCTACTGGTTCAATAGATTCTCCACCTGAAGATATTAGACCTGTTGTAAGTAAAGAAATACCCGAAGTAATGTTATATGTAATTGAATTTCGAGTATATGAAAGTCTTCCTGAAAATGTAAATTGTCCGATTCCATTTCCACTGTCACCATTTGATACGATATAAGAAACCTGAATATAATTTCCATCTTCAAGTGCTTTTCCAAAAACACCATCACCAAAAATTAATTCATATCTTTCGTCTTCAATTTCTTGAATATAATAAACTTCTGACTCTGAATTTACATTAAACAAACTATTCTGGAGATTGTATTTAACTGATATTGTAGAGGTCTCATTTGGTCTTACAATTGCAGAAATCAAATCCGTATCAATTCCAGAGTTTGGAAGAATATATCTCTGATTTGGATTTCTTGGATTATATGTAAAATTACTGGTTAAAAGAACTCCCTCATAAATTTTAATTTCATCAAATGATGCAATATTATTAAAAACAGGAACTGTAATATCTTCAAGTATTGAAAATACAAATGATTGATTGCCAAAGGACCCAGAAGTGCTTGCAATTGGTCCCTTGTGCAATGTAAGTGATACTGGAGGTGGAGTGATGCTCGAAGTATCTACAAAAAAACTAACTGTTGATGTTGCTGCCTTTCTTGACTTTGGAACATATCCAATATTTCTTGCAAGTGAAACAACATTTTCTCTGAGTGTTGCACTATCAATAAAAACTTCATTTGCAACCATATTTGCATTATATGAAGTTATATAAGTGTTGTATGCCAAAACATCAAGAATTGTCGAGAGATTAGATCCCTCAAAGTCATAATCCGTAAAGTTGGAATTGGCTTTTAAGTAGTTTTTAAGAGTTGTCTTAATCTGGTCAAAATCCAGATTTGTAAAATTGACTAATGGCATTTACCTAATTACCGAGTAGGTTGCAAAACAAATTCAAGTTGCTGAGGCAACACATCTGCACCAATAATTCGATATTGAATTAAAACATCAAATGATGCATTATCATAATCAGGAGTTGTCTGAACATCAATCAATTCAACTCGTGGTTCATAGTTTGTGATTGAATTTCGTATTTCATCTCGAATGATTGATGCAGAAATTTCATCTACATTTTCAAAAAGAGAGTTTGAAATTCGAGATCCAAAATTTGAATCAAAGAATTTCTCTCCTGGAAGAGTAAATACAATATTACGAACTGAACGAGCAATTGCAGTTTCATTTTTCAGAGCAATTAAGTCTAGATTCAGGGGATTAACCTGAAAAGACATACTGATGTCTTTGAAACCTTGACTGACTCGCTCTAGAGGCATTGAATATTATGAATCTATATTATTTATTCACTAAAATTCGGTTAATGGAATGGGTTCGGTTCCATACTCCCAATCATCATAATCATCATCATTTCGAATTTTTTCATGAAGTTCTTTTTGAACTACAAAATCGTGCTTTTTGGGTGTGAGATCATCATTTGAGATTTCACGAAGCATCTTTTGCTTTTTTATTTTCTCTTCCCAACCATACTCACTAGAGAGATATGATGTTCCCCATTGGTCTCTCATATAATCTGAGTCCTTATCCACCTTTTTGGTCATGAGTTTGCTCCTGATTTGGTAAATCAGAACTTTTTACGGGGTTGCTATCCCGAATTTCTTTGATTTCATACATAAAATCGTCAGATGTTTCAATTTTACGAAGATTTTCAACAGAATATTCAGTCATATCGATTTCATACCCAGGATTTTTGGTAATTCTATTGCGTATCCAAGCATCATCGTACCATAAAATCTTGTTATTTGGATATGCATAGAAGTTTCCATTATCCATTTTAAAGAAATGAGCACATTTATGTTCTGGTGTCTCACTAAAGTTTGTATTTAAAGTAGATTTTGATTCCCAGGACCAATCAAGAGTAAACAAATAAGTTCCTTCATTCTTTTTACCCTTATAGTTGATAAGTTCGGCACGTAAGTTAGCCAATCTTGAACGTACTTGAACATCAACATAAGGAGAAAAGCAATCCCACCACATACATTCCTCTAATTTTGGAACTTGTGCATCTGGTTTCCAACAAAATGCATGAATTGGTCTTCTTGTCCAGTTGACTCCGTTCTCTAGAAATGCCTCAAAGAGGGGTACGTGCTTCTCTAAGGATGCTACGGAGTGTACGTCGCATAAAGTTACCTCTCCATGTCCTTTTTTATGATTATAGAGAAATTCGTTACGAATATAACAAGTGATTGTTGGGAGATTGTGATTTAGGTAAGACATTTACAGATTTTTTTTTATTCTCTTCAAGTTCCCTTCAAGCGAGAAGCGAGGCGCCACCCAGATTATAAGGCAAATAAGAGTCTTAATTAGTTATAAGAATTAAAAAGACACTTGAAGAGTCTTCAAATGCCTTGAGAAATATTCTTTACTTACCTTGCCCTCTTCGTGGTTTACGAGGTTTATTTCTGCTGGTCGCAGAGTACTTTGTATTTCTTCCATAACCCTGTCGAGTATTTTTGGAATGGGATTCAATACCATCTGAGCCACTCAGTGATTTTTTATTTGCTGCCATTTAAACCTCCTCAAGTTCAATAAGTTCTGGGTCAATATCTTCTCCTGCATAAAACTGCTCGGAGAGGTCTTGAAGAATCTCACCACAGTCTTCTGCAGTGAGATTTTTGTGTATGATACGTCCTTTATAAAGTAAATTATAAAGTTTTTCTTTCATTAGATTACACGAGTCTTTTCATGTCCGACACGAATGCGCGGATCGCACCAGATTTCAAATCCTGCTTCTTTTGCATCGAGACAGAATGAGACATCCTCACCACACATGTCTTGTACTGCACCAGATTCAAAGACTTGCATCTTAGGTGCAAACCAAGGGTATTCAAGATTTTCAAAAACTCCTTTCTTAATCAGTACCCAACCAAAACCAGTGTAATCCACTGTGAAGGGCTTACGCCTTTTTGAGATACTCTCCACAGTTTCGTGATTCATCACACCACCATTTCTGCGGAAATCATCTTCTTCTAACCAATGTGCAACAGATGTTGTGTGCCCATCTTCTGTGGCATACCAACCACCAACGATTTCTTTTTCATCACCTTCGGCAGGCAGTGCCATATCGCACAATTGCCAGAACTTGGTAGAATCAAAAACAATATCACTATCAATCCAAAGTTGATAATCATATTGAAGTTTTCCATCCCAGGGAATTTGTTTTGGTCCACGTAATACATTTGCACCTAGGCATTTACAACGTGCAAAGTTTACCATTGATGAGTAATCTTGAGAAATCTGAATGCTCATTCCATTTTGTACGAGATCAAAACAGAGTTGTACAAATGCCTTGAGAAAAATAAAAGAACACCCACGACCAGGAAGACAAAATACAATTGACTTTCCACGCATTCTTTCTTTAATTGCATCAATATCCCATTCTTGTTCCTTTGGTTTTGGTGCAGTTGCTTTTACTGTAAATCCTTTTGCCATAAGTGAATCAATCCATTTTCATTTTTTATTTTAGTCGTTTATCTTTGATTTGTCAATGAGAAGAATGAAGTGCCAGATCTTTATTGAAAGTAAGTTCTTCATACGACAAGTCTTCTATAGTATAGTCTGTTTTCATCAGACCGACCATAATCTTAAGTGTTGACCAGGTTGTATTAAATTCTTCTTCTTTGATAGAATGAAATAAACATTTATCTCCTGCATATATGTGATATATTTTTTCGATTTGAGTCATAAAATTTTTACCGGAAATTTTTTTATCTTGAATTATCTTGTGACCGCATTATATATAAGCACAATACAAAATCCTAAAAAAACAAAAAAAGGTTTCGGATATCTTATCATCCATCCTGCAAGTACAACTCTGTAAAAATTCCAGTATGGAGTTTTTATTTGTGTGTAAGACTTCTGAGGGAAGATTTTTTTCACTGGGAAATTTTTTTATAAGTGTGAGATAGAGGTCTCGTTTTGTCACCTCTGTAGGTTAGGGACTTATCGATTTTTATATACGCATCGCCGCCACAACGCCATCAACAACCGGCATAAAACACTGTCGTTTCACTGTCTATCACGAAGGTATAATCGTGCCCTCCAGAGTCATCCAGAGGGCACACAGTTACTAACTACAATGCTGCATAGTATTCAGCAACGTCATCAATATTCTCCTGTTCAATATCGGCAACTAGTGTATCCAGGATACTCAAGATTTCAGTGCCAGTGTTACCTTGTGCCAACAGAGAAAGAATCACAGACTTAGACATAATAACAAAGAAAGAGAGAGTTTGTGTGTGTTTTGTGTATTAAGAGCGCGGGAATTATTTTTACATCAACATCATTTCTCTGCTTCTAGTTGTCAGAGTAGTTGATAACCGCCTTTGCTTCTTCTCTCAATGAGTGTCTTTATAAGGGCGCATCTCATTCCCCTTAATTGTTAGTTTAGATATTATAAGACTGCCATTTTGCAATTGCATCATCTATGGTTTCAACATCAGCAAAAAACCTAGGTGCGACTGTTAAATCTAACTGACCTGATGACATTAGATATGTAAGAAACCCCTGAATCTGAACACTTTCATCATACCAATCCTCATTAAAGATACGCCCAAATTCGTGTTCACGAAATTCTAAACATGTAACCAAGTCATAAACATAGCGTAAAGCGTTGAACATAAAAGAAGAGTTAGAATGTGTGCTGGGAGGAGTATATTTAATGACCCCTACTCCCGTTGGGTCAAAATGATACTTAGAAGTCGAACACGTCAGAGTTAATCTGAACCACATTCACCTTAGGAGAATTGAACTTAACTCCGTCCTTTGTTTCAGTCACTCCATACTCATCATAGAGACACTTTACGAGAGTTTCATAATCACCACAATCCTGTGCTAAGTGATACAAACTCTCATCATTGTTGATCCACAGAGCAACATTCCAGGTCTCATAATTGTTCCACCCGTTATAAGAAATGTCGAGGGCATTGAGTTGGAAAGTTGAGGTGGTCATCTTGGTTTGGGTGGTGCTCATACTATAGGGACACTTTAAAGGCCCCGGAAATTCTTATCAAGTTTTATATAAGAGGTATATAAACACTATAAATCGACTCCTAAGTGATATGAATTGAAAATCAATTCTATCAGGAATCGTCCCTGTTTTTGTGATTCTTACCGGTGCTCTATTAAAATATACTTGGGGTTCGGCAACTCTGGAACACTAACGTTAAACCACTTCTGCCTTGAGCGTATACAAATAGAATGTATCAGTTAATGATTCTTAAGTGCTCAAAAGAAGCAGGGAATTCTTGATATCCACTCTGAAAGACTTATACTCACCGGGTGATACCGTCTGTTGATGCTTTATGGGATAGAATTGTACTTCAGATTGAAACAGTTAATAACTCTTAAATCTGATATGTTTATTTATAAAGTATATACCTGTGGAAAACTCTTTCTCCACAGGTAATCTCATAGACTCATACTCTTAAGGTTGTGGAAAACTTTTTTTCCACAGATTACCAACGGACAGGTACATCGAGATCTTCTACATATGCAGAAACTTTCTCATTGGGTTCCAGATCAAAAATCCTCTCCCATTCCATATTGTGTGGGTCAAAATCATTCAAAACATCAAGTTCTAATGTTACACGATAGCGCTGTCTTTGGCTCTGAAGATAAGAAACAGACATGAGAATTGAGACCTCCATTTGTGTATAAGTTCATTCTAGACTATTCTAAGGGGGTTGTCAAGAATGTTGAGAGTATTTATGAGTTTTACTGATGTTTTATGAGATATTGTGTGAATTTTGTAATCTCCGGGGGGTTGACATTTTCTCGAAGTGCTGTTAGATTGCGGGCAAAGATCACAAGAACTTTGAGCATTTATAAGGTCTTTATAAGGTATCTTAAGGTCTTTATTCATCACAAGAATAACACTATTGATTCTCAATTGCACCACCTTATTGAGAATGAAAGAAAACACTTAAATTGATTAATTAATACATTTATAAATGATTTTAATTGATTTTACATTAAATAACATAAAAAAATGAGAGA